>OGYU01002298.1_pt1 | contig 12471 bp, 17 predicted proteins | sample 1576581 | NCBI WGS metagenome assembly OGYU01 (sample SAMEA3541547, study PRJEB24748) | human gut metagenome | biome: human gut; feature: human-associated habitat; material: faeces | place: China | collected 2012 | reverse complement strand
CGCAATATGAATTCATACAATGGAAATATTGGTCTTATAAATAAGCATACAGCAGCAATATTGACTACATGGCTTGAAAAATGGGAAATTCCATATGATGAGATTGTTTATGGGAAGGTATGGCCTGGACACAAGGGATTTTATGTGGATGATAGAACAATAAGACCAGATGAATTTCTTAAGTACTCTCTAGAAGAATTAAACGAAATTTGTAAAAAATCAAGATGTAATTCTTTTGACAATGAACAGGAGAACAAGTGAATGGATAACAAGATGATAGATATTGTGATTACTATGGGAGGATTGGGATCTCGTTTTAGAAAAATGGGATATACAGTGCCTAAATACATGATAGAGGCGAAAGGAAAAACTCTTTTCGAATGGTCGATGATTAGTCTTGAAGGTTATAGAGCACAGACAAATCAGTACATTTTCATTGCAATGAAGGATGAACAATGTGATGTTGAAAAATTTATAAATGAACAATGTCAAAAATTAGGATTTCGCAATTATCATGTGATAGTTTTAGATTATTTGACGGATGGGCAGGCAACGACTGCAATGATGGCACAAAACTATTGGAATTTAAATAATGCGCTTCTAATTTATAATATCGATACATATGTCGAAGAAGGCGCAATGAATAGTACCGAGTTAAGAGGGGATGGTTTTATTCCGTGTTTTTGCGCGGAAGGAGATCACTGGAGTTTTGTTAAACTTGATGATAAAGGAAAAGTTGTAGAGATTAAAGAGAAGAAGAGAATATCAAATCATTGTACACTTGGGGCATATTACTTTAAGTCTTGCAGACTTTATAAGGAACTTTATGAACAATACTATAGTAAAACACAAGAACTAGTAAATGGTGAAAAGTATGTAGCTCCATTGTATGATTATTTGTTATCGAAGGGGGGAGAAATTTATATTTCAGATGTTGATCCAGAAAAAGTCCATGTATTAGGATCTCCTTCCCTTCAAAATGTTTGCCTACCGCCAACGTGGAAAGAATAACCATCATCACTACCGCCACCAGATCTTCGATGACAAGAATCCCCAAGACAATGCCGGTGAATTTCTGTTGGAGAAGTCCCATGTCATTGAAGGCCTTGAATACGATGGCCGTGGACGACATGGACAACATTCCACCCAGAAAAATACTGCTCATGTGGGAGAACCCCATTGCATTCCCCGCTGTATAGCCTATGAACATCATGCCACATACAATAGTGACAGTGGCAACGATAGCCGTAATGCCCACATTTATCAATTTCTTGAACGAAAAGTCCAGTCCCATCGCGAACAGCAGAAAAATGACACCGATGTCCGCCCATATTTTGATATTGGCAGGATCGGAAACAGTCGGGACCAGGGAAACGGAAGGACCCGCCATAATACCGGCTACAATGTAGCCCAATATGACCGGTTGCTTCAGCCACTTGAAAATGACGGTTACAATACCGGCAATAATCAGAATTATGGCAAGATCCGATATTAAAGGAGCAACTTCTGACATATTAACGGTTATTTTAGATCGATAATTCGTTAAGGACCCGGATCAGGCTTTTGTCAATAGGCTTGTCCTTTTTGATTGCCTGGACAAAAGGAACATAAACAATCTCGTTGTTCCGTATGCCTATCATAACATTTCGCTGGCCTTCCATTAAGGCCTGGATTGCGGCTTCACCCAGCCGGCTTGCCAGTATGCGGTCATTGGCACTCGGAGCGCCACCCCGTTGCAGATGGCCCAGGATAGAAACCCTGACATCATATCCGGGATATTCCTTCTTTACCCGGTCGGCGTAATACATGGCACCTCCATTCTTGTTTTCAGGACTTTCGGTCACAATTACGATGCTGCTGTTTTTCGTCTTTCTGAATCCACGTCCGATGAATGTTTCCAACTGGTCCACGTCCGTCCGGTCTTCCGGAATGATGGCCGCTTCAGCACCGGAAGCTATTGCGCTGTTTTGTGCCAGGAAGCCCGCATCACGCCCCATCACCTCGACAAAGAAAATGCGGTCGTGCGAGGTGGCCGTATCCCGGATTTTGTCCACACACTCCACGATGGTGTTCAGGGCCGTATCATATCCTATGGTAAAATCGGTGCCGTACAGATCATTGTCAATGGTGCCGGGCAATCCTATGCACGTCACATCATACTCCTCCGCAAAGATCCGGGCTCCCGTCAGGGAACCGTCTCCACCGATAATTATCAATGCATTGATGTTCTCTTTCTGTATGATCTCATAAGCTTTCTTGCGTCCTTCGGGAGTGATGAAAGTCTCGGAGCGGGCTGTTTTCAGTATGGTACCTCCCCTCTGGATAATGCTGCTTACGTCTTCCGTAGTGAGTTCTTTCACTTCACCGGCAATCAGCCCCTCGTAACCTCTATAAATTCCTTTCACTTTAAATCCGTTAAAAATAGCGGCGCGGGTCACGGCACGGATAGCCGCGTTCATTCCGGAAGCGTCCCCTCCGGAAGTCAGAATTCCTATATATTCATCTTTTTTCATCTATCTCAGTTCTTGTTTTGTTTCATTCTGCCAATATAGCTTTCAGTTTTTTCCGGCAGTGAAAAATACGGCTCTTTATAGTTCCCAAACTCACGCCGGTTCTTTCCGCTATCTCACGGTATTTGAATCCTGACAGGTACATCTCAAAAGGTATGAAATGTGACTCCGGTACACTTTTGATGGCATTACGTATCTTTTCCAGGTCATAGTTCTTGTCCACCTCCTCTGTACGGGACTCGTCCATGATCCGCGAATAATATGCAGGATCGGAGGATATGTACAGGCGGGTATGACCGACCTCCGCCCGGTAACCGTTGATAAACGTGTTGCGCATGATGATAAACAGCCACCCTTTGAAATTCGTGTTCTTGTTGTAACTTTCTTTGTGAAGCATTGCCTTGAGCAGGGTATCCTGCAACAGGTCTTCCGCCTTCTCCCTGTTAGCTGTCAGTTTGTACGCAAAACGGAACAGTTCGTCTTGTACGCCAAGTAGTTCTTTTTCAAAATTGAATTCCTTCATCGGTTGTGCCGGTTCCCTGTTCCGGAAGTGTCTGTTAAAGGTCGGACGGCTTTTCCGAACAAGAAAAGCCTGTCCGACCTTACGACATTCCAGATCTGGAATTATTTAACCTCGATAGCCTTGAAAGTTTTTTGTTTTTCTTCCTCCTTCATTTTCGGGATTTCAATGGACAGAATCCCGTGTTCGACTTTTGCGGAGATCTTATCCTTCTCCACATTTTCAGGCAGCAGGATGGTCTGCTGGAACTTGGAATATGAGAATTCGCGGCGGAGATACTTCTTGTCTTTCTTCTCCTCCTTCTTCTCTTCTTTCTTTTCCATGCAGATTGTCAGGTTGTTGTTCTCGTCAACATTCACCTTGAAATCATCCTTTGTCATTCCGGGAGCCGCCATTTCAACCTTATAGTCCTTGTCATTCTCAATGACATTGATGGCAGGAGCCGTAACTCCCGTTTTTGCCAGCCACTCATTCTCGAAGAAATCGTTAAAAATACTCGGCAACCAGTTTGAGTTTGTTTTTACAGGTACCATTTTTACCTCCTTTTTTAATTGTTAATAAATAAAATATTCAAAAAGACAATACAATCCAGTCTGATTGACTGACTTTTATCGTCTGATCATACCTTGTTCGGCTACAGCCTTTGTCCGTTTCCGTATCTCTTCCGGGTTTCCAAGGTAGTAGTCCTTGACAAGAACCAGTCTGTCGTCAAATTCAAAGACATAAGGAACCGCCGTAGGCAGGTTCAGGTTGGAAATATCCGTATCGGAAATCCCTTTGAGATGCTTGATGATTCCGCGCAGGCTGTTGCCATGGGCGACTACCAGCAGGCTGTCCTTATACATCAATGCGGGAAAGATGATGCATTCCCAGTAAGGCATGACACGCCCAATAGCATCTTTCAGGGATTCCGTACGGGGAAGTTCCCTATCTGGCACACCGGCATAGCGGATATCCATGCCCGGATTACGAGGATCATCTTTGCCTACCGGAGCGGGAGCCACGTCATAGCTTCTTCGCCAGATGTGTACTTGTTCTTCACCATATTGGACCGTCGTCTCACTCTTATTCAGTCCTTGAAGCATGCCGTAATGCTTCTCGTTCAGCCGCCAGGTCTTTTCAACCGGAATCCAGTCTTCATCCAGCCGGTCCAGGACACAGTTCAACGTTTTTACGGCACGTTTCAAGTAAGAAGTGTAAGCTGCCTCAAAAGAAAATCCGGCCTCCCGTAATGCATCGCCTGCCTTGCAGGCTTCTTCGACTCCTTTCTCGCTTAAATCCACGTCCGTCCATCCGGTAAAACGGTTTTCTTTGTTCCATAGGCTTTCGCCATGACGTAATAACACTATTCTTTTCATGGATACTTCTCCTTTATGCAATGGTTATTGAAGAATCCAGATATACGTCCTGAATGGTGTTCAGAAGTTGAACTCCGTCTTTCATCGGTTTCTGGAAAGCCTTACGACCGCTGATCAGCCCCATACCACCTGCACGCTTGTTTACTACTGCCGTTACGACGGCATCATGCAGGTCGGATTCCCCATGGGATTCCCCGCCCGAGTTGATCAATCCGACACGTCCCATATAGCCATTCGCCACCTGATAACGACAAAGGTCTATCGGATGGTCAGTGGTCAGTTCCGAATACATACGCTCGTTTGTCTTTCCGAATCCGATAGCCTTGAAACCGCCGTTATTGGATGGGAGCTTCTGCTTCACGATATCGGCTTTGATGGTAACCCCGATATGGTTGGCTTGTCCTGTTAAATCGGCAGCGGCATGATAGTCGGTTTCATCCTTTTTGAAGCTGCTGTTTCTCAAATAGCACCATAAAATAGTAGCCATTCCCAGTTCGTGGGCATATTCAAAAGCCTGTGACACTTCTACTATCTGGCGGCGGCTTTGTTCCGAACCGAAATAAATGGTAGCGCCGACAGCTACAGCACCCATGTTCCATGCCTCTTTTACCGTACCGAACATTACCTGGTCGTAGCTGTTCGGATAAGTCAACAGCTCGTTATGGTTCAACTTCACGATGAAAGGAATCTTATGGGCGTACTTACGTGCCACAGCTCCCAGAACTCCGAATGTGGATGCCACGGCGTTGCATCCTCCTTCAATGGCCAGCTTTATGATGTTTTCGGGATCGAAATAAAGCGGATTGGGGGCGAAAGACGCTCCTGCAGAATGTTCTATCCCCTGATCCACCGGCAGGATGGAGACATACCCGGTATTGGCCAAACGCCCGTGCCCGTACAGGGCTTGTAGGCTCTCCAAGGTGCGTATATTCCTGTCGGAATTCATCCATACCTTATCTATCATATCCGGTCCCGGAATATGGATAAGTTGTTTGTCTATCGTCTTACATGTATGGTTCAGGTAGTACTCAGCCTGTCCTCCCAATAAATCTACTATTTTCATCTTATTTATTTTTATTGATTATTCTGGTTTATGACTCCCGTTCACCCAGTTTTGCATCCATAAAAAGGATAGCACTGTCTCCGGCTTTCCTTAGCCGACTAACAATATTGAGTACATTCGCTTCTTCTTCTATCTGCTCACGAACAAATTGCCACAAGAAGTTCTGAGTGGCATTGTCTTTCTCTTCGGATGCTACCTGTACCAATTCATCAATCAGTTTGGAAACATGTTTTTCATGCTCCAAAGCATGTTCGAATACTTCAACAGGGTTACCCCAACCTTGTGGAACCACATCGACCTTGTCCACTTTCGGGGTTGCCTCACGCTTAATCATGTACTCAGCAATGGCATATGCATGCCCGATCTCTTCTGCAGATTGTTTCTGCATCCAGCGAGCCATTCCGGAAAAGCCCTCTCTTTCCAGATAAAAAGACATCGATAAATACAGGTTGGCAGACCATAATTCTGCTGTGATTTGCTCATTCAGGGCATTTTGCAATTTTTCAGTCATGACGAATCAAACTTTTAATGTTAATAATAAATCCAAATTATCTCTCTTCTTTAAGAACAAGCATGGGCTTGTTTCAAAATTTCAATTAATACCGGACGTATCCCGCTGATAAAACATTCCACGGCGATCACCATCAGAATAAGTCCCATCAGTCTCATCATTACATTGTTTCCCGTCTCTCCCAAGATTTTTAAAAGCTGGGTGGACGCGCACAGAATAAAGAATGAAAGAATGCAGACCAAAGCGATTACGCCAAGCAATACTATTTTGAAAGTATATTCCGAAGCATCTTCCATCAATGTTATTCCACTGGAAATCGCTCCCGGACCGCATAACATCGGAATGGCAAGAGGTGTGATGGTTATATCTTTGGAATATTCTTTTCGTTCAGTTTCATTCAGTTTCACATGGGTGAAATGTGCCTGCAACATATCATATCCGATTTTAAAGATGATGATACCTCCCACAATCCGGAATCCGTCTGTTGAGATGCCGAAAAAATGAAACAGGAACCTGCCCGATAATGTAAAAAGGACTAATATGATAAATGCAATGGTACATGCTTTCAAGGCGATACATCTGCGTTCTTTCGTATCCATTCCATCAGTCATTTGCAGGAATACCGGCATCACTCCAAGCGGGTCCATCAAGGTGAATAGCGAAGTGAAACACAATGTTATATATACAAATATATCCATGATGACATATATTTTATTGTCGATTATTATATCGCAAAAAACATACCAGATAGCATTCTGCAATATTAAATTTTGCAGAATATCAATCTTAAATCCATACCGTCAAAAATAAGGTAGTCTCCGTTCGTTTTCCTTGGCGAGGATACGTAATAATTCCATAAATACCGTACTTACATATATACGGTCTGCATACAGCCCGCTGATGAAAGAATGGAAGGACATGTTCACATTCCGGCATAATATGAGAAATGTGTTTACCTGACATGATATGTACTGCTCGTGTTCAAGCAATTCATTCAGGGCATTCAATGGCGTTGTCCATTCATGTGTATCCCGTTTCATTTCATTGATTGCAACACATCCTCCATCATGGCATATCCGATTCATCATCTGATAAACCTTGTTCATATTGTCCTGTGCTTGGGAGTTTAGCCAGGAGCTAAGTATTGGAAGCCGTTCATCTTCAAAATAGACCTGCAATGACAGGTATAAACCGGTTGACCATATTTCTGTATTGATCAACTCATTCATGGCGTTTTCTATTCGTTTATCCATTATCACTCTGAATATTGAAAATCCATTACTAATATTATGTGTTATTCCCTGTATATAAAAATTCCATTCGATTGTGGGTAACCCATAAAACGGAATTCTTAAACGAGGCTTAAATAATAGGATACTTATCCGCATAGACAAATTGTCACAAAAATAGTGCTATGGTGTCTTTTTGTCTTGTCTTCCTTGCAGAATATCCAATAAGATATCCAGTTCTCTTTCTATTCCTTCAATCTTATCGGAAATACAGTCCAAAGTATTATGGTGCAGACTAGCTTTACAGTCCTGCAACTCTCTTGATAGAGAAAGTACCTGCAACCAAAGTTCTTCCTCTGTGTGACAGGGGGAGTTACTATTATCTAGTACCATAGAAGGAGAAGGCAGAAAAGTGTCTTGGCATGTAATTTGTATGATTATGATAATGAACGGTATGTCCCGAAAGAGACAGGATGGAAATGAAAGGATAGAATATTCCACAAAAGACAGTAACAAACGAAGGGGGGGAAGTCGTTGGAGACAGTTGTCTCGCTTTTAAAACAAGTTGCTTTCATAATGTTTATAATAAGCCAACCCTGTTCCCTGGAGTTGTGTTTATATAAAGTTAAGCGTGGGAACTTTGGTATTACCGTTCAGAAGTATCCCCATACTCAACAACATATAATACACAAAGCCCCACGCCTATATATAACAAAAATCTATATAAATAGTACGTGGAGCGTCCAATGTATTATCCAATTGTTGTTTCGAAATTGGGGATTTCCTGAACTTGGATAATGCCTTAACGCTTTACTATAAATCTTCTATTTTTAAAAGACTAATACAAATGTAATAAAAGAAATGAATTCTTTCAAAGGAAATATCTCCTTTTTTAAGGGGTGGCTTAATTTTTCTTCATTAAAAGTCTTAGAATTACTGCCTGCCAAAGCCCGTCACAATTTTTTTGAAATCCTCAAGCTGTACATTAAGCTCTATATAGTACAAGCAGAAAAACAGACCATGATGCCGCAGGCAGTATAGGCCATAACCCACTCTTCCGTGAGTATCTTATCTATTTGACAATAATAAAAATGTAAAGGAGGATAATGGCATGGACAATATTCGTATCCCAATACATATAGGTTAACATATAAGGGAAAATGGTCACGGAGCCCACAAACCGTAGAATGAAAAAATATATTTCCATCGTGCACGGTTTATGCCTCTATCCGGATATTTGGCCGGTGCCGCAAAATGCACAATGTATACTCCATAAAAAACACCAGGGAGGAAAAATAAGTCATACTGAACAACGCCTGTCTGTAATGGGTCATGGATACAAATGGACTACAGATAATGGCTGCAATGGATATAACGATACAATCAAGCACAAAATAATGTACGAACGTGCCTATCAGTTGCATTTGGATGAAGCAGTACCACTTCATGCGATGTTTGGTTAGATTGAGTATGGATATAGGGGCTTAAAAATTAGACAGATACAAATTTACTAAAAAAGGAGAGGCTGTCTCAAAAGAGGTGTTTACAAACTTACTTTTGAAGATTTCATCCTTTCAAACTGCTTTTTCGTTGCCATAAGCCTCCTAAGAGGCTACTTTTGCAAGATTATATGCTATGGCTAGCAGGGCGAACTCAATTTCAACCTTCTTAAATCCACGAAGATGGAACCTCTTGAAGTGCTTGTTGTTCTTGAGGTTTCCAAATACGGCTTCCACATCCTGTGGTCGCTGACTGCGATATTTCAGACCTTCATCAGAGAGTAGCTTTTCACGTTCTCTTTCCTTGATTTTCCTCAGACGGTGATTTACCTGTACAATCCTTTCCGAGCGGCTTCTGTAGCACCGGCATCTTAACGGGCAGTCCTTATAGTTACGTGCCTTGTATCTTGATATGGTCTGCACAAAACCGTTGTTTGTTACCCGCCTTGCATCGGAGAGTCTTTCCATTCTCTGTCCCGTAGGACAATACATGCCGTCGGTTTCTTCGTTATGAAAATAATTGTACTTTATAAAGGTTTCAATGCCATGTCTGAAAGCATACAGATAGTTCTCTTCACTTCCGTATCCGGCATCACAGACAGACACGTCAGGGTATCTGCCGTAGAGGGAATGGAAATCATCCATATGCAGAGGATAGGTGGAGGTATCGCCCAACACTGATGGATGGTATAGTTCAGAATGAACTGTTTATTGGTACTGAACTGGGGATTGTATCCGGGTTTGAGTTGTCTGTTCTTCATATGGTCATCTTTCATGCGCATGAAAGTAGCGTCATTGTCTGTCTTTGAGTAACTGTTGCGTCCGTCAAGTATCTTTCCCTGTGATTCATATTTCTTGAGCTGTTCAGGCCATGACTTCCTTACACGTCTTACCTTCGCTTTCATCTTCTTGTCAGCATCCACTCCATTCAGGGCATCATCTATCTGCCCGAGTGCCTTTTCCACTTTCTCCGGGGTGATATCCTGATAGGCAACCGGAGCGGAATCACGCAGTTCCTGCTTGGTGAGGGACTCGGCGTATTGCCATATCTCCTCAAGCTGTTCCGCGATTCTGGATATGCGGGTATGTATAGATTTGCCCCCCAGACGAACGTATAACGGTTGGCGTTCACCTCCATCTTCGTCCCGTCAGTACAGGCCACATCCAGACTTACAAAACCTTCCGCCACGAGAAACTTTACAATGGTTGCAAATATCGTCTTCAGCACATCCTTTAGCCGGCTGCTGCGGAAACGGTTGATGGTATTATGGTCAGGAGTTACATTGCCGGTAAGCCACATGAAGCGTATGTCATTACGACAGAACTCTTCTATGCGACGGCTGGAATAGATATTACGCAAATGCATAGACAAGAATCTGAAGCATCATGCGTGGGTGGTACGCAGAACAGCCTTTAGGGGAATACTTACGGTAAAGTGCTTCAAGGTTTATCTGTTCAATGATGCGGTGAACAACCCGGACCGGATCGTTCCGGGGAATAAAATCGCCTAAACATGGAGGTAAAAGCAGATTATCGTTGGATGTGTAACTTTTAAACATTATCTTTGGGATATCTTACTTGATGCCCTAAGATACAAAAAATTAGGGAGATGGGCAAGTTCTGGCTGAGCGAAGTTAGGGCTTACCCGATTTTTTGCAGACACAAAAAAGGCCATCCCAAAGTTTATTTGAGACAGCCTTGTTTATTTTATGTGCAAATGTAACTGTTATCCTAAATAACCATTCAGAATTATTTCAGCATTTCACCTTTTTCGTTGAAAAACACAACGCTTTCGGTTCCGACGGCATCAACCAAAGTTACTTTATAAGTCTTTACGCCATCTTCTGCCACTTCTACGGCTGCTTCCTTAATGGTGGATTCAGCATAGTCTTTCTTGATGGCGTCCTGAACTGCCTGCGGGAGTTCCTTTATATCAATCGGTTTAAACTCGTTCACCATTGCAACGATTTCAACATCTGATGCCATGTTGTTAGCGAATGCTACTGAACTACCTAATCCCATTACCAGTGCTACTGCAAACAATACCTTTTTCATAATGCTAATTATTAAATTGTTAAACATCTTATCGTCTTACGCTAAAGAATAGACAATCACCGTGCCAAATAAATGGATATTTATCATATTGCTGTAAAACAGACCCTTATGAATTATTCATATTGCATAATGCAAATGTCTGATGGGCATTTTTTCTACAATGATGTGGAATGCGATACACATGGCTACACATGGTCTAACGACTGTGAATAAGAGAGTTGAGACGTTAAAATCATGCAGACGGCATGCGAAAGGAGTCGTAACGAAAGTAATCTCTCCATTACGGCTCCTGGTTATTATCCTTCTACTGTTAAAAAGTAATATCCAATTTCACCATGAATGTTATCGAACGATAGCCGCACTCCTTGCTCAACAGGTTGTTCACCATAAACTGGAAAGCGACTCCCTTTGTCACTTTCACGCCGAAGTAATTGCGTATATGTTCGTAAAGGAGATAGCCCATTCGCTGGGATTTGAAAATACGGCGTTCTTCACCCAATTCTTTAAACGGTTCACCGGCTCTACTCCGCAGGAATATAGAAAACATTAATCTGCCAGATACCTTTTCATTCGCGGCGAGTACTCTGTCCGGTAGTTTCCGCAACTGTCCGTATAGATAATGAAATTGTCAATTTCCGGATGCTCTTTCTACAACTGACGGGCTTTGCGGCTCCCCAACGTCATAAAGGCCGTTGCATAGGCATCAGCAAGCATGCACTGATGGGCAATAATTGTAGCACTCAATATATCCTTTTGAACCGGATATCCTGTTATCGGATTGATGGCATGAGCGTATTTCCTTCCATCTTTCAGATAGAAATTACGGTAGTTGCCGGAAGTTGCGAGTCCCAGCCGTTCCGACAGTTGCACAATTTGTTCAAGCTCGGAGTTTGTTCCGGTACTGTCATCCTTCGGTCTGACAATGCCAATGCACCAATTCCACCCTTGCGGGTTCTTTCCTTTCGCTATCATTTCGCCGCCGATGTCTATCATATAGTTCGATATGCCTTTGCGGTCGAACAAACACGCGATTATGTTACAGATAGTACCGCCGCCGAGCACCGAGAAATTGAGCAGGATGCGGGGATCGTCTTTCATCACACGGTTGCCCTGTAAACGCACTTTTCGGAAGCCTACAAAGTGGCGGATACTGTCTACGAGTTGCGGAGTGATGCTGTCAAACTTTGTAAAGCCAAATCCCCACAGGTTGATAAGCGGTGCACAAGTTACGTCAAATATCCCGCCTGTTTGTTCCGACGCTTGCATGGCTGTGCGGAAAGGATTGCATCAAGTTATATATCTTACGATGTTTTTTGTGCCAAGTGTATCTCTATGTAGAATACATTTCTAATTAGCTAAGCGATATATGAAACTAATCTTATCGAAAATTTTGTCCGTATCTTCTCCGACCTTTGGGTTAATCAGTTCAGCATATATCTGCATAGAAAAGATTGATTTTGTGTCCTAATACTTTTGTAAAGTTTCTTATGGCACGCCTTTTAATATACCCGAAACAACAAAGGTATAATGTCCGATATGAAAAAAACTGGATTTTTATTGAAGCGAATCAATTCTTTTATTATTTTTACCTTTCCTTCCATAACCAACGTGGTGCGCCGTTGCGCCCTGCAGCTGCTCATGTCGAAACAGAAAACACTGGACAAGCAGACGCTGAAGGAAGCCTTACAGAAAGAAACACAGAAAATGTGAAATTATTACGTGGACT
>OGYU01002292.1_pt1 | contig 12496 bp, 10 predicted proteins | sample 1576581 | NCBI WGS metagenome assembly OGYU01 (sample SAMEA3541547, study PRJEB24748) | human gut metagenome | biome: human gut; feature: human-associated habitat; material: faeces | place: China | collected 2012 | reverse complement strand
TCTGAACCCGCTGGTTTTGCGGGTGAGTTCGCGGAAGCGGACGGAAATAAGCGATACAGTGGTCACAGAAAATTTTTCATATCCTCGTTGGAGTTAGTTTTTATTTGTTCCTTAAATGACAAACAAGAATTTATTTTTTGACCCCACGGGTATCGCGTTTTGCCGTCCTCAGCCGATTCAGATGAACCGCCTTTTCTTTTACCATAATGATCTGTTCCGTTTCACCATCCAACTGCCATACATCTGTCAGCAATTCTCCATCACCAAGTCGCATACCTCGCACACCAACCGCTCCTTTTTTCTTCTCCGGAACATCTTCGGTTGCAAAACGCAGGAAATAGTTTTTCTGTGACTGGAGTACCAGTGTTGTCTCCGGTTCTGCCACTGCCATGTACAAGATTTTGTCTCCCTCCTGTAGTTTTGTTGCAGCGGTAGTTCGTTTGGACACATCAAATTCACTGCCTGCCACCTGTTTACACATGGACTGTTCTGTCACGAACAGCAGCTTCTTGTCCATAATATTTTCCAGTGCAGTAATGTATACAATATTTTCAGCGCTACTGTCATAGTTACTGATATTATCCACCGGAATTCCTTTATCACGGAATTTTCCATATGGAATATCAGCAACTTTTACCAGATGCATCTGACCATTATCCGTAAACAGACAGATTTTTCCGTCACTCATGCACGGAACAATCTGTTTATTCTCACTGTCTGCTGCTTCCTTGTTTCGCTCATATACAGAATTGTCCACAGTTTTCACATAACCGAAGCGATCCATCAACAATACAACCGGCACCGCTTCTGCCTCTTTTTCTTTGTATACAGCAACTTTTCCGTTTTCGATCACAGTCAGTCGTGGATGGGAAAATTCTTTTTTCAGTGCTTTCAGCTCTTTGATGATGACTTTTGCCATTGCCGCGCGGCTTCCAAGGATTTCCTGATACAGTGCAATGTTTTTCAGTGTCTCCTCATGTTCTGCCATCAAGGCTTCGATCTCCAGTCCGATCAGCTTGTACAGACGCATTTCCAAAATGGCAGTCGCCTGACGCTCGGAAAAATGAAGCATGGAAGCTGTCTTTTCGGAAAGTTTAGATTTGAATTTGATTCCTTCCGTCTCTCCGGTGATCAGGCATTTTTTCGCCTGTTTGATATTTTTGCTTCCGCGCAGGATTTCGATGATCAGATCAATGACATCACAGGCCTTGATCAGACCTTCCTGAATCTCACACTTGTCCTGCTCTTTTTTCAACAGTGTTGTATACTTGCGGGTTGCAAGCTCATACTGAAACTGTACGTTGTGACGGATCACGGACACCAGTCCCATGGTCTCCGGTTTGCCATTTGCTACGGCCAACATGTTTACGCCAAAAGTATCTTCCAGTCGTGTCTTCTTATATAAAAGGTTGCACAGGTTCTGCGCATCGGCTCCTTTTTTCAGATCAATGACGATACGGATACCTGCCTTGGAAGACTGGTTGGAAATATCCACAATATCGGATGTTTTTTTCGTCTCAACCAGACTGTATACATCATTCAGGAATTTACCGATATTTGCGCCGATCATGGTGTATGGGATCTCGGTAATAACGATACGCTCTTTTCCGCCTTTTATCGGCTCGATCTCTACTTTTCCACGCAGTTTGATTTTGCCGTTTCCGGATTCATAAATAGAAACCAGTTCGTCTTTGTTGATGACGATTCCGCCTGTCGGGAAATCCGGTCCCGGAATGTACTCCATCATTTCTTCTGTGGTGATATCCGGATTTTTCATATATGCGATCACGCCGTCAATGATTTCACCCAGATTGTGCGGCGGAATGCTGGTCGCCATACCTACCGCAATGCCCTCTGCACCGTTGATCAGAATGTTTGGCACTTTTACCGGAAGTACGGAAGGTTCCTTCTCTGTCGCATCAAAGTTCGGGATAAAATCTACCACATCTTTGTCTAAATCTGCCAGATACGCCTGCTGCGTGATTTTCTGCAGACGTGCCTCGGTATAACGCATTGCTGCGGCGCCATCACCTTCGATGGAGCCAAAGTTTCCGTGTCCATCCACCAACGGCATACCATATTTGAAGTCCTGCGCCATAACGACCAGGGCTCCATAAATAGAACTGTCACCATGCGGATGATATTTACCCATGGTATCGCCGACTATACGCGCACACTTACGATACGGGCGGTCATAGCGGATGCCCAGCTCGTGCATATCATACAGCGTTCTGCGCTGTACCGGCTTTAATCCGTCCCGCACATCCGGCAGGGCACGGGCAATAATAACACTCATTGCATAGTCGATATATGATTTCTGCATGATCTCCGAATACTCGGTCCGGATGATCTGCTCTCTGTTTTCTGCCATGTTTCTCTCCTACAATCACTATTCAGGGTTCACCTGCGAATCCTGATCCGGATCAGACAAATATTCTTTTTTGTTTCTGATCTGGATTTTTCTACTCTATTCGTTTATCGGATCATTACATCATCCGCTTACATTACTTTATTAGATATCCGGTTCTACATCGTTCATTTTCAGACTAATTATCCTACTTATTTCATTTTCATTCATTAGATATCTAATTCTGCATCGTTAGCATGCTCATAAATAAATGCTTTTCGTGGCGGTACATCCGTACCCATCAGCATTTCTGTCACATCCGATGCCATACGTCCATCCTCGATCTCTACTTTTTTCAGCATACGTGTCTCCGGGTCCAGTGTGGTCTCCCAGAGCTGTTCTGCATCCATCTCACCCAGACCTTTGTAACGCTGCAATGTGAAACTTCCGGTGTGCGTCTTGCGGTAACGCTCCAGTGCCGCATCATCATAAAGATATTCTTCTTTTCCCTTTGACGGAATAACTTTATAAAGTGGCGGCATCGCAATGTATACATGCCCCTCAAAAATCAGTTCCGGCATAAAACGATAGAATAATGTCAGAAGCAGTGTGGAAATATGCGCACCATCCACATCGGCATCTGCCATAATAACAATCTTATCATAACGCAATTTGGAAATATCGAAATCGTTGCCGTATCCCTCGGAAAAACCGCATCCAAACGCATTGATCATCGTCTTGATCTCCGCATTTGCCAGTACTTTGTCGATACTTGCTTTTTCTACATTCAGTATCTTTCCACGAATTGGAAGGATAGCCTGGAAATTACGGTCGCGGGCTGTCTTTGCCGAACCACCGGCAGAATCTCCCTCCACGATAAAAATCTCACATTTTGACGCATCTCTGCTCTCGCAGTTTGCCAGCTTTCCGTTGGAATCAAAGGAAAATTTCTGCTTGGTCAGCAGGTTCGTCTTTGCTTTCTCCTCTGTCTTACGGATTTTTGCCGCTTTTTCCGCACAGGATAATACCGTTTTCAGTGTTTCCAGATTTTTGTCAAAAAACAGCTGGATCTCGTCACCGGTTACCTTCGCCGTAATACGGGAGGCATCCTGATTATCCAGTTTTGTCTTGGTCTGTCCCTCAAAACGCGGATCCGGATGTTTGATGGAAATGACCGCCGTCATACCGTTACGCACATCTGCCCCGGTAAAATTTGCATCCTTTTCCTTCAAAATTCCAAGTTGGCGGGCATATTGATTCATAACGGTTGTAAAAATCGTCTTGAAACCGGTAATATGCGTGCCGCCCTCTGCATTGTAAATATTGTTGCAGAATCCCATGATATTCTCATGAAATTCATTCGTATACTGGAAAGCCGCCTCTACGGTAATACCTTCGCTCTCACCCTTGAAATAAACCACATCATGAAGCACTTCCGCCTTTTTGTTCAGGTCGCGGACAAAGCCGATGATTCCTTCCTCTTCATGATACACGATATGCTCCGGTTCTTCTCCGCGAAGATCCTCATATATAATTGTCAGCTTTGGATTCAGATAAGCTGTCTCATGCAGACGGCTTTTTACCTCATCCTCCTTAAACCGTGTTTTTTCAAAAATCTCCGGATCCGGAAGAAAATTGATTTTTGTTCCTGTTTTTTTTGTTTTTCCAATAATCGGTAATAAACCATCTACCAGTGGCTCCACTGCCACACCACGCTCATATCTGTCATGGTGAATTGCTCCGTCTCTGCTGATCTGCACATCCAGATAGGTAGACAGTGCATTTACAACCGAAGATCCAACACCATGCAGACCACCGCTGGTCTTGTATACAGAATCATCAAACTTTCCACCTGCATGCAGCGTAGAAAAAACAAGACGTGCTGCCGGTACACCTTTTTCATGCATGCCAACCGGAATTCCACGTCCATTATCCTCCACCGTGCAGGAATCGTCTGCTTCCAGTGTGACCTTAATCTCACTGCAGGCTCCCGCCAGATGCTCATCCACCGCATTATCTACGATCTCATAGATCAGGTGGTTCAAACCCTTGCGGGACACACTTCCGATGTACATACCCGGACGCTTACGAACCGCTTCCAGGCCTTCCAGTACGGAAATACTTCCCGCGTCATATGTTACTTTATCTGCCATTTTTTCATCCTTTCAAGTCAGTGAACAAATGTTCACTAAAGTTTTTCTATTTTACCACAAAAACGGGAATCCCGCAAGGTGGATTCCCATTACAAAAGATTCATTGAAAAGGATACAACAATATTTACATCTTCCATTAACAGATACTTTCCAGATAATCAACTATGCTCTGCCATTCTTTCCCACCAACTATCAGCTCATAACAAAAACCATTACACTCAACAATCACAACACCATCTCCTGTAAGTACCGTTTCAGCAAAATCACTACTGGAAAAGTATAGTGTATATTCATCACTGGTTATGCTATCGAAAAAAGCCTTTGAATACTTCTCATTTATCGGATTTTCAAATTCACTGCATATTTTATTGAATGACAAAATCACCTCTTCATCATCAATGATTTTACTTTCCAACGGTTCTCCTGTCTCATTGTCCTTTAATACAATTATCATTTTATTTTTTACAGATGTCTCTTCGGATGTACTTATTTGTGTACTACTCATCTCTTCATCTGATGTGACTGTAGTTTTCTCTCTGCTACATCCTGATACTCCAAATATGCAAACTATACACAACGAAATAATTAGAATGATGTTCTTCCCTTTCATAGTATCACTTCTTCCCCTGTGTCATCTTATTCTTCCTCTTTCTTCTGTTTATCATTTTTTCTCTTTTTCCTGATTTTGCGAAGCACTACGACAACCACCACACAAATGACAACGATCGGGAGCAATATTGGCAGACCGCCCAGTAATCCAACCATAAAATTCTGAAATCCCTGTCCCATCTGATACATATTATCATTGAATTTTGCTTTCACACGTTCTCCAAAGGTTGTTCCCGTTGTGGAACTTTCCCGGTTCACCTCATACAGATCCAGATAGACGGTACTGTAAGTAACCTGATTGTCGTATACGCGAAGCTGAGACTCATAGCTTTCAATCTCATATCGCACATCTGTAATCTGAGACTGGATGGATAAAATATCTTTCATGGATGTTGCCTGTTCCATCATGGAAAATAGTGCATCCAGTTCTTCCCGCAGCGCTTTGATATGAGTATCCATATCTGTATACTGCAACGTAACATCCTCGGTGCTTTCACTAAATGTCCGAACATTGGACGCATCCTTTACGCCACCCACAAAATCATCCAGTTTTTCTGCCGGAATTCGAAGTACAAGATATGCATAACGTGTTGTATCCCCGCCATAATTTCCGCCAACATCTGATTTTTCCACATAACCGCCGGCACTCTCCGTCTTTGCCCGCACATCCGCTACCAATGTATCAAACTCGGTGGTCTCCGCTGACATATTGACTGTTTTGATCAGTTTCTGCTCTGTGTTAACCCCTTCCATCTGTTCAAATTCTGTTCCATTCGTATCTGCTCCCTGTTCTCCAAAGTCCTGTGCACTTTGTTCCACGGCATCGTCTGTATTTACTGTTGCTTCTGTGGCACCATCCTCAGCCGTTGTTCCCTCACTGGCTGTTTTCTGATTATCTGCCCGAAAAGCACCGAAACCACTTTCACTGCGATTTGTGGCACCATCGTTTGCACTTGACATTGCGCTTTTTCCACATCCGATTGTTAATAGCATACATCCAGCCAACAACATACAAAGTATCCATTTTCTCAAAACAGAACATTTTCTCGCTTTTTTCTTTTCTCTCATGATCCTTCTCCTCCTGCAATCGCTGCTGTTATCTGACATCAAATTCAATCTGAATTGACTGCACATACTGATCACCACCATCGATATTTCCAATAGAAATATTTTTCAGCAGGCGGTAATGCCCTGCCTCAAGAGAACCGTATACATTTGCCCAGTCTACGTACCAGTCAAACCAATTCTGTTTATCCCCTGACTTCACTAAATGTAAAATATCGTGACATGCGATTTCATACTGCTTTTGACACTCCATCCATGTATCTGTCGCCTCATCATAAACTTCTATGCCTTCGTAATCATCTCCAAAACTAATATCTTCATCACCGTTATTTGTCAATCTTACTTTCAGGGATGTTGGTGTCACTTCTAACACTTTTATATCCACATTCTGTGCAAGCATCCCCGTAGATGCTGATGCGTCTTCCTCTGTGCCCGCCGAATCCTGACTGCTTTCTGTTTCTTTCTTATCCTTATTTAAAACATTAGATTCATTCTCCTGCGTATCCGAAGCATCCACGTTTCCACTTATTGTATCAGCATAATCTGACTTTCCCATTTCAGGGCTTTCCTCCTGGCTTGCCGTTTCTGTTTTGCCAGTTAAAGCAGACGATTCATTCTGCGACATTTTAACATTTCCACGCAGTCCGATCCAGCTTCCGCCTGCCACAACCACACATACAATACATGCGGCTGCCACACGGGTCCATCGCCGCCCACGTGCTTTCTTTTTCTGCTGTTCTTCTGCCTGTTTTCCCAGCATTAAAACAAACTGCATTTTTTCAATAAACGGCTTTGAAAATGCATGCTGTCCTTCACGTTCCATCTTTTTCTGCACCTGGTTTGCTTCTTCCTGCATGCAGTCTGTCAGTGCCCGTTTTAGTACTTCGTCCGCGCTACGCACTTTTCTGCTTTTTTTATAAACATGTGCGACTTTATCTGCTCTGTCCTGATTTTGTCTGTTCATTGCTCCCACACTCCTCTCTCAGAAGATTCTGCAACTTTTTCCGCGCCCGGAAAATCCGCACATTTACAACTTTTGGTGTCACGCCAAGCAGATCGGCAATCTCCCGATCTGAAAGTTCATGCAAATATTTATATTCAAATACCACACGATAAATTTCATCCAGTTTTTGAATGGCATGCAAAATGCGTTCATAACTTTCCTGCGCCAGATATTGATTCAGCAGATCTTCACCTGAAACTTCTGCTTCCTGTTTTTGTGAAGTCTCCTCATCTTCCATAATTTTCTGACGTTTTCTTAAGAGATCCGTTGCCTTATTTTTTACAATAGTTGCCAAAAAATTCCGCGTTGCGACAGACTCTACACTGCCAACTTTGTCCATGTGACGCGTCAGTGCTAAAAATGTTTCCTGTACCGCATCCTCTGCCAGATGGTCGTCCTGCAACCGTTCACGCGCCAGATACCATAGAAAATACCGATATTTATGATAAAGCTGAACAAATTTGGACTGTTCCTCATCGCTGTCCAGCATGGTTAAAAACAAAAGCATAACGTTTCCTCCCCGTTATTTACATACATTCTCGAAATCTTTTAAACAAAGATTCGAAAACCCATTTACAGATATCCGTAGTAAAAAGATTGTGATTTATCTCTTATATATATAATAACGGAAAAAGCCTGTCGTTTACTACAGAATTTTCCATTTTCATAATTTTTTTTGCAAAAGATGTTATCCTAAAACACAAAATAGACAAAAATGAAAAAAGTACCTTGTCCATTCAAAACCATAGACAAGGTACTAAAATGTCATAAAAATATATCGACATATCTCTGAGAAAAATTTATAATATAACTTTAAAAAACAGGAATATAACTATCACTGCAATTATAGTGCCCCAAACGAACACTCCACACCTGTGAGATTCCTGTGAAGATCTACTGTGTTTTCCTTTTTGTTGTGAATCGTCACACTGCCGCGATACCGATTTCCCCCCTGATGATGAATGAGTCTTTCTGTTTGACCTGATTGTTTTTCGATATAAAGCCAGCGGATCACTTGTAGACATCATCCGAGTATAAAAATTATTTATCCATTGTATATCATCACGGTTACACATGTTTGTTTCCGTACATCCCGGTTCATGCACAATTTGATTTCTCACCCAACGATAATGTTTCAATTGCTTCAAATCCTCATTCCAACTTTTAACATAACGCGAACCCACAGGTGTATTAATCATTTCATCAATATATAATGAGACACCATGCTTATCGCCGTACATCTCATTGCATAATTTTTCAAGTTTCTTATAAGAATCAATAAAATTCATCATTTACTCCGCCTAACTGAGTTTTTAGACATCATACGCCATACAGAACACTTCCAATATGTCATCGTATGCCAGTTCTTTATAACCGATCAGTGTACGTGTTTTCCCTCTGGAGCACTTAAACGCCAGCATCTCCAAATCTGTTTCTTTCACACCAAGCATTTTCAAATTTGTTGGCATTCCAATAGATGCATAAAATGCTTCCTGCATGTTAATGGCCGTCTCAATGGTTTTCTCCGGGTGTTCAAAATCCACATCTACATTCCATACATTCTGTGCATACTGTAACCAGCGATTAATGTTTGCCTTGTATACATAACGTGCCCAGCTGCACCAGAGTGCTGCCAGACCAGCGCCATGTGCCACCTGTGTATACATTCCGGAAACCTCATGCTCTAATTGGTGAACAACAAGCTGAGTCTTTCGTCCACATCCTGTCAGACCATTATGAGCCAGTGAAGATGCCCACATCATATTTGCACGCGCCTCGTAGTCTTCCGGATCTGCCAGACAGTCTTTTCCGGCTTTCATCACGTTTTTGATCACAGCTTCTGCAATGGAATCCGTCAGATAAGTATCTTCGCCCGGGCAGAAATAACGCTCAATCGTATGCATTGCAATATCCACGATACCACAAGCTGTCTGATACGGGTTCACGGTATAGGTCAGTTCTGGATTTTCAATGGCAAAATCCATACGGTTGCAGCTACATCCATAACCTCGCTTTTCGTTTGTTTCTGTATTTGTGATAACACAGGAATTGGACATTTCCGAACCAGCTGCTGCCAGTGTCAGAATCGCACCTTTTCGCAATGTTTTCTGCGGTACACATTTTCCAAGGGAAAAATCCCACACGTCAATATCCGGATTAGCCACACCGTTTGCAATGTCTTTGGAAGAATCCAGTACAGAACCTCCACCGACTGCCAGTACAAAATCAACGCCTTCCCGCTGGCAGAGTGCGATACCTTCCCGCACAAGCTTCAGCTCCGGATTTGCTGTCACACCGCCAAGTTCCACATAAGCAATGCCTTCTGCTTCCAACGCTTTTTCCACGCGGTCTAACAGTCCACTTTTTCTGGCAGACTGACCACCAAAATGAACCAACACTTTTTTCGGTGCATATCCGGCAATGATTTTTCCAACGTTTAATTCTTCCTCTTTTCCAAAATAAACTTTCGTGGGTGTTTCATATACAAAGTTTTCCATACCATTCTACCTCCAGCAAACATTTACTTGTGTTGCTATTACTTTATAACAATCCGTAAAAATGTTCAACCAATCCTTCGATATTCCATAGAATTTACGTCACCATTCCCTGTACCATTCACAAAAAAATCCATTTACAAAATATAGCCCACATTTTGTAAATGGATTTTGGTATCATTTCTATTTTTCAAATTCTATACTTCCAGTTTCATGTCACCGTCTTTGATCCATCCGGCTTTTCTCATTCCTTCTGAGAAAATCAATGTCACAACTGCCGGCAGAACAAAATGCATGAGAATAATCTGAATCAGTGCCACTTTGGATGACATTCCTGTCTCAATCATTGCGCCATAAGCTGCGATCTGTCCAACGAAACCTGCGGAACCCATTCCTGATCCGATTGGTGTACTTACCATATGTAAGACCGCAGATGCTATCGGTCCCAAAATCGCGCTGGAAATAATCGGTGGCAGCCAAATCAGCGGCCTGCGCAGAATATTTGGTACCTGAAGCATGGATGTTCCGATTCCCTGTGCGATAAATCCGCCAAATTTGTTTTCACGATAACTTGCAACCGCAAAGCCAACCATCTGACAACAGCATCCGATGGTTGCCGCGCCTGCTGCCAGTCCTGTCAGTCCCATGGAAACACCAAGTGCCGCGGAACTGATCGGCAATGTCAGAATCATTCCCATCAGAACCGATACTGCGATACCACCAAGGATCGGAGATGCCTCTACGTTAATATTTACCAGATTTCCAAGCCATTTCATAAAGTTGGAAATTGGCGGTCCAACGATGAATCCTGCTGCCGCACCGGTACAAATCGATACCAGCGGTGTCAAAATAATATCAATCTTGGTTCTTCCTGCAACCAGTCTGCCGCACTCAATACCGATCAATGCTGCAACAAAAGCGCCCAGCGGCTCTCCTGCTTTTCCCAGTGCAAAATTTTCCATTCCAAGTGTCGGAAACGCTCCGATCATACCGGCTACTGCTGCGGAAACCGTCACAAGCGGTCCCTGTTTAAATTTTGCTGCGACACCAACACCGATACCTGCACCAGTCACTGTTTTTGCCACATTGGAAATAGCAATCAAATATGTTCCGATCTCATTTCCAACTAAATTTCCGATCTGTCCAATGATCGTTCCGATGATCAGTGTGGAAAAAAGTCCAAGCGCCATTCCACTCAAACCATCAATAAAAATGTGATTCAGTACTTTTTTCATAAAACTTCTCTCCTTTATATTTTCTCATATTGCTATAAGAGCATGACTTTTTCATAGAATAGACAAATACATTTTCATGCGTAATTAATTCATTTAATTTCTTTATTTTGTCTGTCTTGTCACTTGTCGTCACATTATAGCACAGAGTGTGTAAAAAGAGAAGTCTCTCTTTGTCTCTAATTTTTTCCTTATTTTTGAACCGGCTGCCGTTTGAAGAAAAATGCCAGCACCATGCAGCCTGCCACGATCAGCATCGGAAGCCAGAACAGATTCATATAAATTGCACGAATCGCTTTCGGGCTTTGCTGCGCTGCCTCTGCCGCATAATGTCCCGCATGAAGCACAGCCGAAAATACCACACCGGCGATAGCTGTTCCCGCTTTCATCGTGCACATCATAAAAGATGTCATCACACCCTGCGGGCGTTTTCCGGTCAACGATTCCACTTCATCCACTGTATCTGCACAGATGGCATAACACGGACTGGTTGCCATGCTTTTTCCAAGTTCTGCCAAAAGCATAAATACACAGAACAAGACCAGATTTTTTCTGCACACAAACATAACCACTGTCAGCACCAGAAAGGCTCCAAATCCAAACAGCATGCAGTTTCTGTTTCCAAGCCGATTGAGCATCTTATCCATAAACAACGCCGCCAAAAGCTGCGCCATCGTATAAATCGTAAGAATTAAAGTTGCCCGGCTTTCATCCATCAGAATATATTTGGAATAATACATAATGCTCTGGTTTTGCAGGATCATCACAACCATGACGCAAGCCCCGATCACACAGAGCAAAATCCAGGAACGGCTTTTTACCGCACATTGCAGAGATTCTTTTAAACTCATGCGCGCTTCCCCTTCTGTCCGCACACGTTCCCGACAGGAAATACTACAGTTTCCAAGTAACACCAGATTTATCACACCGTAAATTACCGCCACCGGTGCAAAACTGAAACGTCCCTGCACACCGCACAACGCCACCAACGGCAAGGTCAGAAAGCTCACCAGCAGACTTCCGGTTCCGCTTCCAAATACTTTAAAACTGTTCAATACACGGCGTTCTTTTACATCACTGGTGAGCAATGACAGCAACGTGCCATAACCGGTATTGTTGACCGCATACAAAATGCAGAATAGCAAATAGGTAACAAACGCAAACAGCACTTTCCCGTGTGCGCTCAGATCCGGCACCATAAAAACAAGGATAAACATAATCGTCAGCGGAATCGTGGTGGTATAAATAAAAGGCTTTGCCTTGCCCCCTTTGAAATGACTGCCGTCAATGGCGACTCCCGTCAGGAAATTCACCAGTGCTTCTATTAACCTCGTCACACCAAAGATCACGCCCACTGCCGCAATGGAAATTCCTGCGATATCCGTATAATAATAGGAAAGGTAAGAACTGACTGCACCAAATGTAATGCAGCTTGCCACGTCTCCACCGCTGTAGCTGAATTTTTCCCATAAAGATATTTTTCTAGATTCTTTTTTTATGTTTGTAGTGTTCATTGTCTGCCCCCAAATTGAACTGATTTTTAACCGAATCAAGTAAGTCCCCTGCTTCAATTGCGAAAAGCAATAAGCAGT
>OGYU01002291.1_pt1 | contig 12500 bp, 8 predicted proteins | sample 1576581 | NCBI WGS metagenome assembly OGYU01 (sample SAMEA3541547, study PRJEB24748) | human gut metagenome | biome: human gut; feature: human-associated habitat; material: faeces | place: China | collected 2012 | reverse complement strand
AGTGCGCAGGATAAAGCACGCCTACTCAATGAAGCACAATTCTCAGCCTTACACTACCAAGCACCTGGAACAGATTTGACTCTAGGATTGCCTAAAAACCATGTTTGGGAGTCTGCAGGTGCCATTAATGCGCAAGGTGAAGGTTTCCTTCCTAATATGCCAACAGAAGAGGTCTTTACGGCACCAGATTTTCGCCGTGCAGATGGTTATGTCTCAAGTACAAAGCCTCTAAGCTACAATGGTAATATTATCGAGGGAATCAAGGTAACCTTCAAAGATGGTGAAATTGTAGACATCACAGCGGACCAAGGTGATGAAGTGATGAAGAATCTCGTCTTCAACAATAATGGGGCGCGTGCTCTAGGTGAATGTGCTTTGGTACCAGATCCAAGTCCTATTTCACAGTCAGGCATCACTTTCTTTAACACTCTTTTTGATGAGAATGCATCCAACCACCTAGCTATTGGAGCAGCCTATGCTACCAGTGTTGAGGGAGGGGCAGACATGACAGAAGAGGAGCTTAAGGAAGCTGGTCTTAATCGTTCTGATGTACACGTAGACTTTATGATTGGTTCAAATCAAATGGATATTGATGGTATCCGCCAAGATGGTAGTCGTGTACCGATCTTCCGAAATGGGGATTGGGTAATCTAAGTATGATGGAGAATTTATCATGATTGGAAGTATGATAGTTGGTTTTCTAATTGGCCTTATTGCCTCTGCTATATCAAATAGGGGTGAACATATGGGCTGTATTGGTAAGACCTTTGTTGGATGGCTAGGTGCTTTTGTTGGTCAGCTTCTTTTTGGAAATTGGGGACCGATGCTAGCAGATACTGCTATCGTTCCTTCAGTACTAGGTGCTGTTATCTTATTAGCCCTTTTTTGGAATCGTAATAGTTAGAAATGAAAGAGTTCTGAGGTATTGGTTAGATATCTAAGGACTCTTTTTTCTTATTTTTTCATTTTCATATACCACTTTTAGAAAAACTGTGGTAGAGTAATAAAAACAGCATCTATTTGGAAAGGACTAGAAATGAGTGACTTAGATAAAAACATGGCTGTAAAAAGTATGGTAGTTATGCGTAAGGCTTTTCGTACCATCGATGCCAAGGTTTCTGAGACCTTTAAAGAATTTAATTTGACACCAACTCAATTTGGAGTCATGGACGTGCTTAATGCTAAAGGACGTATGAAAATTGGCGAATTAATTGACCGCATGCTTGCCACCTCCGGGAATATGACTGTTGTCATTAAAAATATGGAGAAAAAAGGTTGGTTGACGCGAGAAGCCTGCCAAACAGATAAGCGTGCTTTCGAGGTTGATTTGACGGATGAGGGCCGTCGTATTATTCAAGCAGCAATCCCGCCACATCAGCGAGCTATTGAGGAGACTTTTTCCGTTCTGACACCTGAAGAGCAGGCACAGTTGGTAGAGCTCCTGAAAAAATTTAAGAATGTCTGAGCATATTTCTTTATATTTCTAATGGAATTATATATATTACTATGTAGTAGTAAATATTAATTATTAGAAATACAAAGGAAACGTACCATGAAAAACATTCTATTTATCGTTGGATCTCTTCGCAAGGGATCATTTAACCACCAATTAGCAGAAGAAGCTGAGAAAATGCTAGCTGGTAAAGCTAATGTTTCTTATCTTGACTATAGTCAAGTACCTGTTTTTAATCAGGATTTAGAAAGTCCAGTTCTTCCAGTTTTGGCAGAAGTTCGAGAACAGGTCTTGGCAGCAGACGCAATTTGGATTTTCTCTCCGGTTTATAATTTCTCAATTCCTGGACCAGTGAAAAATTTGCTTGACTGGTTGTGTGGACGAAAAATGATTCTTTTGTTCCCAACTCGTGCTGCTTATGAAAAGTATCAGACTGCACCTGCTCCAGGACTTCCTGAACATGTTGTGTTTGGTATTGATCAAGATAGCTCTATTCAGAAAAAACTCCTTGAAGCATTAGAGCTTGAGGCAAATACTCAATTACCTATATTTATAATAGGTGATACTTTTAATAGAATTGTATTTACATCACATGGCTACACAATTGGATTAGGTGAGCGTTTGCTGAAAATTATTGATAGCCTGGATGAAACAGAGTAAGATTAATATTTAAAAATATTTTTATAGAAAGCCGGTATAAGATAATACTTATATCGGCTTTCTGTTTTTTGAATTTCTTTTATATTATATATAAGTGACATGGAATGTGGCACACTTATATTCTGTAATAATTTTTTTGCCATAATATTGCTATGTGAAATTTTGTATCTCTATGGAAACTAAATAAGTAGTGAAGTATATATAAATACTATGATTATCTTCTTGTAAAATAACTGATAATGATAGTGGTATTAGGAAATTAGTTAGTATTGTTAATAATGTTTAAGTGGTTAAATATTTTATATAGTTGCTAATAAAAATTTTTAAAATATAATTATCTTTGTCCACAAGAATGTTACTATATATAAAAAGGAATCTAATATTATGAAATTTTTATTGTCATTTTAATTGAAAAAATGATATGTTTTGTTTGTTTTTTATTTATTCTTTATGAATGACCTTTTAACTGCAAGTTTCTAATTATATAATTATTAAATGTTAAATCTATGAGAATTAGTAGGTTTTCACAAATGTTTTTATTGCTGATGGTTTCCGGCTGGGGAACTGTATGGGCTGCTCCAGAAAAATCATTGGATGCATCTATTTCACAGCAATCAGCTAAAATTACCACTCAGGGTACAATTGTCGATGCTCAAGGTGAGCCGTTGATTGGTGTAAGTATTCTTGAAGTTGGTACAACTAATGGTACGATAACCGATATAGATGGTAAATTTACTCTGCAGGTAGCTTCTGGTGCTACATTGGAGATTTCTTATATCGGTTATAAAACTCAACAGTTGACAGCTACTCCGGATTTTGGAACTATAAAAATGTCTGATGATACGGAAGTTCTTCAGGAAGTTGTGGTAACTGCTTTGGGTATTAAGCGCGAAAAGAAAGCTTTGGGTTATGCAATGCAGGAAGTAAAGGGTGAATCTTTGGTTGAAGCACGTGAAACAAATCTTGCTAATGCATTGTCTGGTAAAATTTCTGGTGTACAAATTATTCGTTCTAGTAATGGTCCTGGTGGATCTTCTAAGATTCAGTTGCGTGGTGCGAATTCTGTAACTGGGTCCAATCAGCCGTTGATTGTTGTTGATGGTGTTCCAATGGACAACTTTACAGGAGCAACTAATAATGATATTGATAATCCGTCAATGGATATGGGTAACGGTCTTTCTGATATCAATCCAGAAGATATTGAATCTATGTCTGTATTGAAAGGAGCTTCTGCAGCTGCCCTTTATGGGTCTCGTGCAGGTAATGGTGTTATTTTGATTACTACTAAAAAAGGTAAAGAAAATCCAGGATTAGGTGTTACGATTTCTGCTTCTGTTTCTGCGGAAACATTGTTTATGTTGCCTAAACGTCAGACAGCTTTCGGACAAGGTGAAAATGGAGTGTATGATGCGACAAATGGTAATAGTTGGGGACCTGCTATTACAGGACAAGAATACACCAAATGGGATGGAACAACTGGAAGAATGCAAGCCTATGATAATGTGAAAAATTATTTTGATACAGGTGTTAATTTCACAGAAAGCATATCGTTCTCACAAATGTTTGGAAAAACATCTATTTATACGTCTTTAAATCGTATGGATGATGCTAGTAAAATACCAGGATCTAAATTACATCGTACAAATTTGAGTTTACGTGCAGCTTCTTCTTTTGGCAAAGATGATCGTTGGAGTATTGATGCAAAAGTTCAATATATTAATTCTTTAGCAGAAAATCGTCCACAAGGGGGTGCTCGTGATGCTAATGCTTTTTATACAGTGTTCAATCTTCCTACGACGATTGACATTCGCGACTTTTCTAGTCCTTTAAAAGATGAGTTCGGAAATATGACTTGGTGGAGTAGAGGTGGAGTGAATCCTTATTGGTTGAACGAATATAATCCGAATAAGGACTCTCGTAATCGTTTTTTAATGAATGGGTCTTTAAAGTATAAATTTACCGAATGGTTGGATGCAGAAATCAGAGCTGGTAGTGATATGTATTTCACAGAACGTGATGATAAACTGTATGCTGGAAGTACCATTAACGATGGTGATAGTCGTTATACAATGGGAGAACAGAAGTTCTATGAAAATAACTTTAGCTTCTTGATAAGCGGACATAAAGATCGTATTTTTGGAAATTGGGGTGGTAATTTCTCTTTTGGAGGTAACCTCATGGAGCGTAAATCGACAGGTGTTGAAGTAAGCATGGGCAAGCTGACCGCTCCTGATTTGTTCTCTTTGAATAATGGTCCTAAGGATCAATTAGGCATTACAGAAACTTATACTCATAAAAAGATTAATTCATTGTATGGTACATTAGGTATAAATTATGATGGATGGGCATTCTTAGATGCAACATTCCGTAATGACTGGTCTTCTGCTTTAGCAAAGAAAAATCGCTCATTCTTTTATCCCTCTGTTTCTGTATCATGGGTGATTAGTGATATGGTGAATAAGATTGGTAAGGTTATGCCTGAGTGGTTTACTTATGCAAAAGTTCGTGCTTCTTTTGCCCAAGTAGGTAATGACATGGATCCATATCAGTTATATGATTCATATACTATATCTTCTATTGGCGGTCAGCCTACTGCAGATCAAGGTAAAATTAAATATGATGCAGATGTTCGCAGTGAGTTAATCACTTCGTGGGAAGTCGGAACAGAATTGAAGTTCTTTAATAACCGTTTAGGTGTTGATTTTGCTTGGTATAAAACAAACGCTAAACGTCAGTTGATGAATATTCCAATGAATAATCTTTCTGGCTATGAAAGTATGAAGATTAATGCCGGTAATATTCAGAATACTGGTATTGAGCTTATGTTAAATGCGCGTCCTGTAGAAACGAGTGATTTTTCTTGGGATACTCAATTAAATATTTCGAAGAATAATAGTAAAATTATTGAATTACTTCCTGGACAGCCTGGAATGAGATACTCTTTGGGAGGCTCTGATGCATTACAAATTTATGCAGTTGCAGGTGGTGTATATGGAGAAATTTGGGGTACAAAATATCAACGAGTAGAAGATCCTAACAGCCCATATTACGGACAGTTATTATTGAGTGATTCTGGTTTGCCACAGGCTACAAGTGAACGTTATAAAATTGGTGAACAGCAACCGGATATGATGGCTGGATGGACTAACAGTTTCACTTATAAGAATTTTGGCTTTAGTTTCTTGATTGATGGACGTTTTGGTGGTGATATTTTCTCGTTTACAAATTTGGAATTGCAACGTTCTGGTATTGCAGAAGTAACGGCTCCCGGTGGAAAACGAGAAGATATTGTTGTTCCAGGTGTTGTAAAACAAGCTGATGGTACTTATGCTCCAAACCAAACTCCAGTATCATTACAACAATATTATCAGGCTTTAGGAACTGGTCGTGCTGGTATATCTGAAGCTTATGTTTATGATGCTACTAATATTCGTTTGCGTAATGTTTCACTGACTTATTCTTTCCCGTCTTCAATGTTAAAGAAAACTCCTATTCAGCGTTTGAAGTTAGGCGTATCTGTTAATAATGTATGGATGATAAAGAGTAACTTAGATGGTATTGACCCAGAATCTGTTTACGCAACTAGTACAAATGCTACAGGTATGGAAAATGCTTCTGCGCCAACGTCACGTACTTATTTGTTTAATGTAACTCTTGGTTTCTAAGGGATTAAAGGAAATGATTATTATGAAAGATATAAAAACTATTATATTAGGATTGGGAGCTTGTACAGCTTTGTTTTCATGCTCCGATTTTGATGAGGTTAATACAAGTCCTATTACAGCGACTATAGAATATGTAAAGCCTCAATTTGCTTTGAATAATTCTATTGCACAAGCAAAAATGGATCCAGGGGTTTCTGAACGTATTGTTGTGTACAACTGGGGTAGTGCAGCTCGTGTTATTGGTGAGATGAGTTTCTTAAATGTTGGTCGTTATTCTGATGATTATACTAGTAGCTATTATTATCCATGTATCTGTAATAGTATTAAGAATGCTACATTAGCTATTAATACAGCGGATCAACAGCTTGCATCTGGTACTGCTACAGCACATGAACAAAAGTTTTTCCCAAATGTGAAACAATTTGCGCGTATTTGGCGTGCTTATTTAATTAGTGAATTTACAGATAATTTTGGTCCTTATGCTATAGAAGGATTTATGGGTGAAAACCCTGTTTTCAATTCGGAAAAGGAAGTATACGCATTTATTTTGAAAGAATTGAAAGAGGCTTCGGAAGCGATTGATACATCTGTGGAAGCCGAAGGAGATGAAGGCTCTTGTGATACTTTTGGTAATAATTTTAATGCTACAAAGTGGCAAAAGTTAGCGAATTCGTTAAGAATGCGTTATGCTATGCGTCTATCTGTAGTTGATCCAGCTACTGCAAGAAGTGAATTTAGTGCTGCTGCGGAGGGGCTGAATGTTATTACAACTCAGGATGAGATTTTTGCTGTTCCTGAAAATAATGGTTGGGATAATTTAACAGGTGTATTTACGCGTTCTTTCGATGACCAAGTGTTATCTTCGACAGTCGCTAACTTGTTAACAAATCTTGGTGGAGTCAAAGTTGCAGATATGTATCCTCGTTTGGCTTCTAACGTAAAGCCTGCTAATTATTTAGGAATCCGTTACAACCGTCATTATGTTTCAAATACAGATAATCCAACTAAACAATATTGGATGGATGGTATTCCTGAAAATTTGGATCCTCGTGCTTTGAAGATTTTCTGTTTACCTGATGATGCAGAAGCCGAAAATTATATTGATAAATATTTGGATAAATCGGCTAAAGATTTTGCTTTGTTAGCTGTAGATGAAAATGGAAACCCTATACCAAGTGCGGAAAAACAAGATCGAATTTCTATTGATGCAACAAAATGTTGGAATGGTTATCCTGCAGGAACTCGTGCTACATGGTCTTCAACTGTTTCTTATAATGAGTTAGTAAGTAACGGTTATGGTCCGGGTTGTACTCTTCCTATGTTAGGTAGTGATTATTGCAGTGGAAAAGCTCGTATTTATTTTGCACCATGGGAAAGTTATTTCTTGTTGGCTGAAGCTGCTGAATATGGTTGGATTTCAAATATTACACCAAAAGAAGCTTATGAGTTAGGAATTCGTTCTAGCTTTGAATATTTTGGTGTAAGTGAGTATGCTGATCAATATATCAATTCTACGAATCGTAATCGCTTAGGTACAAGTGTAGCATTTGATGATACAGTAGAACCAACAAGTGAGGTGATGACTTATAGGGATGGTTATACTAATACAGATCAGATACAAGAAGTTGTTTATAATTATCCAACAGCTTCTAAGACCTTATATGGTAAAGCTATGAATGATCATTTGACTAAGATTATTACTCAGAAATATATTGCACAAATGCCATATCAAGTACTTGAAATATGGAATGACCATCGCCGTTTGGGATTGCCTTTCTTTGAAATTCCTGCAAATGAAAGCGATCTGATAGGTTCTGATATGGTTAATGTCCTGAAAAAAGATTCTTGGAAAAATGGTCAACAGTGGGATTTCTATCCTCAACGTATGAGATATCCTACTACTCTTGATAATGCTGATCCAGAAAATTATCAAAAAGCAGTGGAATTGTTGGGAGGTAGTGATGTCATTATTACTCCATTATGGTGGTCATTAGGAAGTAATCAGAAATAATTATAATTAATAAAATAGCCTGACAACCTGTTTGCAGATACTTTGTCTGTACAGAAATGGTTGTTGGGCTATTTTTGTTTATTTAAGGAAATAAGTTTTTATAATGTATGAGATGTACTTTCTTCGTTGAAGTGAGTATGTCACATTAGCTATAATGAATTTTAATCATATATAAGAATGAGTAAACGATTATTTGCAGCACTATTTTCTATTAGTGTAATTGTTGCTCCTGTGATGAGTCAAACACAACCTAAGGACCAACAGGATACACAGAAAGAAAAAAGAATGGAGTGGTTTGCAAATGCCAAGTTAGGTATTTTCATCCATTGGGGTATTTATTCTGTAAAAGGAGTTTCTGAAAGTTGGTCTTTCTTCAATAAGTATCTGCCTTATGAGGAGTACATGAGTCAGAAAGATGGATTTACTGCTTCTAAATATGATCCTAAAGCATGGGTTGACTTAATAAAAGAGAGTGGTGCACGCTATACAGTTATTACAACCAAGCATCATGATGGGATGGCTTTGTGGGATACAAAGGCGGGAGAACTCAGTACTGTAAAGTGTACACCAGCTAAACGTGATTTAATAAGTCCTTTTGTGAAGGAAGTTCGTAAGCAGGGATTGAAGCTGGGATTTTACTATTCATTGCTGGATTGGTCGCATCCTGATTATCCAAATATGACACGTACAGAGGTTCGTTATAAAGATGATTCTGTAAGGTGGCAGCGTTTTGTAGATTTCAATATGGCACAGCTGAGTGAATTGAATAAAACCTGGAAGCCTGATTTGTATTGGTTTGATGGAGACTGGGAACAAACAGCAGAAGCTTGGAACTCTAAAGGTATCGTTGATTTGTTGAGATCTGATAATAAGAATGTAATTATAAATTCACGTATTCAGGGATATGGTGATTATGCTACACCCGAGCAGGGAGTTCCTATTGTTCGTCCTGAAGATAAGTATTGGGAGCTCTGTATGACTATGAATGATTCTTGGGGATATCAGCATACAGATACAAACTATAAGTCACCTTTTATCCTATTGCGTACATTTGTCGATTGTTTGAGTATGGGTGGAAATCTGCTGCTTGATATTGGGCCGAAGGAAGATGGTACAATTCCTGAAGAGCAGGTCGCTATTTTAAAAGAATTTGGTCGTTGGACTAAAAAACATAAAGAAGCTATCTACGATACTCGTGCTGGTATTCCGACAGAGCACTTCCAAGGATATACAACTTTAAATAAAGGTGGAGATATCTTGTATCTTTATTTACCATATAAGCCTAATGGACCTATCGAAGTAAAGGGATTGATGAATAAAGTTAATAGAGTGTGGGTTGTCGGTAATGGCTCCATGTTGTCTTATAAAGTGTATAACAAAAATTACTGGAGCGAGGTTCCTGGCAATTTATATATTGATGTACCAGAACACGTACTGGATCCACAAATAACGGTAATTGCTGTATTGTTGGATGGTCCGGTTAAGTTATATCGAGGAGCAGGTCAAGTAATTGAAAGTAATTAATAAAAATAACCATGAGAAAACAACTAGTATGTAGTGTGCTTGCGTTGGCTATGGGAGGACAACTTCTGGCGCAAAATTTGTATTCGAAGTATGAGCGTATGCTAACTTTGCCCGCAGGGTATGTATGTTATCGCGTAGATGGAAAAATTAAGGTAGATGGAAAACTGAATGAAGCTGACTGGCAGAAGGCACAGCCCACTTCTTCTTTTGTAGATATAAGTGGAGAAGGATTTGCTAAGCCGTGTTATGATACTTCTGCTAAAATGCTGTGGGATGATAAGTATCTTTATGTTGCTGCTACGTTGCAGGAAGATGATATTAAGGCGAAGCTGAATCAGCGAGATACAATTATTTACCATGATAATGATTTTGAAGTTTTTCTCGATCCGGATTGTGACGGGCAGAATTACTTTGAAATAGAAACTAATGCAAAAGCTGTTATATTTGATTTGATGTTGGATAAGCCTTATCGTTCTGGAGGAAATTTCATGATTCAGTGGGATTGTCCGGGACTTCAACTGGCTGTACATCGTGACGGGACATTGAATAACTCGAAAGATAAAGACAAACAATGGACTGTAGAGATGGCTATTCCTCATAAAGCATTGACTGTAAATTTCTCTAATCCTGGAGAAGCTGGAAAATATTGGCGTATTAATTTTTCACGTGTGCAGTGGCTGAAACCGGGACAGCGTGAAGAAAACTGGGTATGGATGCCAACTGGTAAAATTGATATGCATATGCCAGACAGATGGGGATTCTTGTATCTTTCAGATAAAGTTATAGGACAGGGTACTGATATGTTTAAATATCCTTATAATATGGCCGCATACAAATTATTGTGGGCAATGTTTTATGCACAGCAAGATTTTTATTCAAAAGAAAAAAGATACTTGCGCGAAAAAGAAAGCTTCTGCCTGACAGCTGCTGAACTGAATAGTCTACCGGCAGGTACAGATATTTCAGTAGAGGCTACTACTCATAGTTTTCGTATCGCTATCAGTGTGCCGGAAGAAAATGTACGCTATGTAGTAGACAATCTTAGCAAATTTACTTGCGAGCCAATTACCGTACAAGAATAAATAAAAGTTTCGAGTTCTTTGATTTATAAGAACTCGAATTTTATTAATCTGAAAGCATTAGAATTTAACATAGACATGAGAACAATCTTTATTCTTTTTTCTCTGCTGTTTACATTAACAGTAAATGCTGCCAGTCATAAGGAGCTGCCAGCTAAAGGTAACTTAAGCCTACAGGTATTTGATAATGCGAATGTGCGTTTTTTGCCTAATACATATCCAAGCTTTTCGGAAGCAGATAGTGATGGCATTATTCATTTAGTGAATGGGCGTATTATTTTGAAGAAAATCCAGATACCTGATTATCAAAGAGACGTGACAGTTAGTTTAAAGGTTACGGTAGCATCGAATGGGGACAGATGGGATAAGTCAGGATCTTGTTTTGTTTTACCTAAGAATTCGGCTGTCAATTTGTTGAGTATAGCACAAGGGAAAAATAAATTTCCTGAGGTTGATAGTCTGAAACTAGAAAATATGGTTGGTATAATACCTGGAAAAAACTATTTGCCTACCATCGAATTGATGCGCTTTATGACACCGTTTGGAGTAGGACATTATAGTGAAAATGATGATTCTTTATCTAGCAAACGTCGTCCTGTATATATCCCTAAATGGGAGAAGTGCGTACAGTGGGAACAGGATATTACCGACTTGTATGCTGCGCTTAAAGGTGAAGTGTATGTTGGTATTTTTATTGATACTTGGACAGCAGAAGGCTATATTGCCAGTATGGAACTGAATATTAAGGAAACTCCGATTGCATGTGAAAAACTAATACGTCGTCATGTAGAACCGTTGATGAATACGGTATATTATATTGGACAGTCGTATCCGGATATTTTTGCACGTAAATCTGTTTCTGCTGATTTTGTTCTTCCTAAAAATGCAAAGAATGTACGTCTGAAATATATTGTAACTGGTCATGGCGGTCATAGCGGGGGTGATGAGTTTGTCCAAAAGAAGAATATTCTTTCGGTAGATGGAAAAGAAGTATATAGTTTTATCCCATGGAGAGATGATTGTGCTTCATTCCGTCGTTTTAACCCAGCTACGGGAGTATGGCTTATAGAACGTCTTGCTGCTTATATTGGTGAAGATGGATATAAGACAAAAATGGTAGAGGAACCTTTAGCATCTTCTGATTTATCTCGTTCGAACTGGTGTCCTGGGTCGGACGTTGTTCCAGAGGAAATTCCTTTGAAAGAACTACAGGCTGGTAAACATACTTTTACTGTAAGTATACCCGATGCACAACCAGGAAATGGAGAAGAACTGAATCATTGGTTGGTTTCTGCTTATTTGGTATGGGATGAATAAATGAAAGAATCTGTATAATAAAAAATCCTCGGTTCATTTAAGAGCCGAGGATTTTTTATTATAGACTGGTAAGTGCATCAATTGTTCGTTTTACTCGTTGGGCTGTTGTAATTTCGCGTGTATATTCATTAATAGAATCACTTCCCATCTTTACTTCCGGATTCGAAAAGCGCATGGCACTTTTTATCTTTTCCCGTGCAGAAAAGTGGAATTCACTGGCACCGCTTTCTGCTGCTAATTGGCGGATATTGTTTTCATTTACTCCACATCCTGCCATCAGGCTGACTCTACCGTTTGAATAGTCTACAAGTTTTCTTATTAAACCACTTCCTTCAGGAGCAGTAGGTTGCTGTCCTGAAGTCAAAATACGATGGATGTCCAATTCAGCTATTTCATCAAGTGCTTTAAAAGGATCTTTGCATCTGTCGAAAGCTCGATGAAATGTTACGGAACAATCACCTGCTGCTGTTCTGAGGCGTTTCATGGCTGGTAAATCAATCTCACCTTCAGGGGTAAGACATCCTATTACTATGCCATCCACGCCCGCTTTTCTGGCTAATTTTATATCTTCTTCCATAATTTCCAGTTCGAGGGGAGAATATAAAAAATCTCCTCCGCGTGGACGTATAATGACATGTAGTTTGATTTGAAGCATACGGCGGGCAGTTAGGATTTCACCTAATGAAGGAGTAGTACCTCCTTCGGGGATGCCAGCACATAATTCTACTCGATGTGCTCCTCCTGCTTGGGCAGCAAGACAACTTTCTACAGAGTTGGCACAGATTTCAAAT
>OGYU01002290.1_pt1 | contig 12507 bp, 10 predicted proteins | sample 1576581 | NCBI WGS metagenome assembly OGYU01 (sample SAMEA3541547, study PRJEB24748) | human gut metagenome | biome: human gut; feature: human-associated habitat; material: faeces | place: China | collected 2012 | reverse complement strand
AATGCTTCACATCCGTCCAGACCTTCCAGCAGCTCCAGACCCTTTTCCAGCTTGGTATAGAACTTTTCGGCATCGGCTTTTTCGGCCACCGCCATCACGGTGCTGCCCGCGCCGGACACATACACAGCCTTTGCCCCGCACAGACGTGCCATGTCGAACACTTCTTTGGAGCCGGGCATCAGGGGCATGCGGTAGGGCTGGTGCAGCTTATCCTCGGTGGCAATGGCCAGCAGGTCGTGCCGTCCCTCACAGAAGGCCGCCGGCACCAGTGCCGCGCGGGACAGGTTATACACCGCATCCTTGTGGGACACTTCCTTGGGCAGTGCCGCGCGGGCCGCTTCGGTCAGCAGCTTGTAGTCCGGCACGATGGCAGCAAAGCAGAGCGTTTCGTCCACGTTCCGCTTGACCGAGTACACCTTGCCGTCCTCGAACACGCTGCTGGTCAGGCCGCCCAGCAAAGCCGGGGCCACGTTGTCCGGATGCCCCTCGATGGAGGTGGCCAGCGTCAGCAGCTCCTGGGTGTTGAGCACATCGCCCAGCATCCGGTTGGCACCCAGCAGGCCCGCGATGATGCAGGCCGACGAGGAGCCCAGGCCCCGCGCCATGGGGATGGGGTTGGTCTGGGTGATCTTAAGGGGCGGGATCTGCTTGCCCACCTTCTCGAACAGTCCCTTGGCCGAGCGGTACACCAGGTTGCTCTCGCCGCGGGGGATGCGGGTGCCGTCTGCGGACGAGATGTCCAGCACTTCGCTTTCTTCAAAGGTCACCGTGTTGTACAGGGTGACCGCCAGGCCCAGCGCATCGAAGCCGGAGCCGATGTTCGCGCTGGTGGCCGGGACCGAAACCTTGATCTTCATTGTCGGTGCCCCTTTCTTATGCTTCCTCGGGCAGGCGCTTGAGCACCAGCTTCACGCTGCCGCCCACGGCCTCCACCTTGCGTGCTGCCTCGGCCAGTGCCTTTTCGTCGGCACGCTCCACAAAGTAGGAGCAGCCGTCGTAGCGCTCATCCACCACCTTGCCGTAGCCGTAGATGGCTTCCACCACAGCAGGAGCAATGCCCGCCACACGCACATAATATGCGGCAGGGGTCGGGTCGGTGAGCATGCCGTCCACCGGCTCGGCAGGCTGCCAGAACAGGCTGTCGTGCACCTTGGAGCCGTTTTTCAGGGCGTCCACCACGTCTGCCACCACGGCACTGGCGGTGGGCAGCTTGCCGGCACCCTTGCCGTAGAACACCACGTCGCCCAGCATATCGCCCTTGACCAGCACGGCGTTGAATACGTCGTCCACGCTGGCCAGCTGGTTGGCCCGGGGCACCAGGCAAGGCTCCACGCCGGCAGCCACGCTGCCGTCCTTGCCCAGCTTCATCCAGGCAATGAGCTTGATGACACAGCCCATCCGCTGGGCAGCCTTGACATCCCCGATGGTAATGGCCCGGATGCCCCGGGTGGGGATGTTCTGGGGGTAGATCTGGTGGCCGCAGACCAGCGAGGACAGGATGGCGATCTTGCGGCAGGCGTCGCGGCCATCCACATCATCGCTGGGGTCCTTGGTCTCGGCGTAGCCCAGCTCCTGGGCGACCTTCAGCGCATCGTCAAAGCTCAGGTTCTCACGCACCATATTGGTGAGCATGAAGTTGGTGGTGCCGTTCACGATGCCTTCCACCTCGCTGATGACGTTGGCGGCCAGGCACTGGTGCATGGGGGTGATGATGGGGGTGCCGCCGCCCACGGATGCCTCAAACAGGAAGGCACAGTCGTGGGCCTTGGCCAGACCCAGCAGCTCGGCACCGTAGGTGGCCACCATCTCCTTGTTGGAGGTGCACACGCTGCGGCCGCTCTCCAGGCAGGCCTTCACGTATGGGTAGGCAAAACGGGTGCCGCCGATGGTCTCCACCACCACCCGGACCTCCGGGTCCTGCAGGATGGTGTCGATGCTCTTGACGAACAGGTTTGCAGCCGGGTGACCCGAAAAATCCTTCGGGTCCAGGATGTACTTGACCTCCACCGGCTCCCCGGCACGGCGGGAGACCCCGGCAGCGTTGCGGCACAGCACCTCGTACACGCCGCTGCCCACCGTGCCAAAGCCCAGAATTGCAATTTTAGCCATTTGCGTTCCCTCTCCCTCTGTTACAGATTGTACCCGCAGTGCACGCCCACCACCATGCGCTGGCGGGAGAGCTTCTCGGTCAGCTCCTCCGGGGTCATCTGCATGGTATCGGTGCGGATGGTCACCGCCACCAGGGCAGCCCCGTTTTCCGGCGTGGACTGGTTGATGGTCACGATGCTGGCCCCGGCGGCACTGATGCCGGCCAGCAGGCTCTGCAGTGCACCGGTCTCGTCCCGCAGGGTGGCCATCACGGTGACCACCTCGCGGTCGTTCTCGGAATCAAAGATGCAATCTTTATACTTATAAAAAGCGCTGCGCGACAGGTCCACGGCGCGGGTCGCAGCCGAAATGCTGCGCGCTTCCCCGCTGGCCAGAAGCTCCTTGGCGCGGACCACCTTGAGAAATACCTCCGGCAGGACCTGTGCGTCCACCAGATAAAAGCGGCGTTCCAACTTGTTCACCTCACAAACACAAGTGTTCTTGCAGTGAATATAATAGCATCCGGCCCCCTGCAATGCAAGAGGTCGGATGCGTTTTTGTCAGATTATCCAGTTTTGCTGCGGCAAGCGCGGTATTTCCTTGCCGGATTCACCCCGCGCCGGTGCCGATAGTACGCCTTTTGTCCTTCATATGGCTACAGATCAGTCTGTATCCTGATTACCTGTATCCGCAGGAATGACAGCCTGCTCCGGTGCCGTAGTCTCCGCAGGTGCAGCCGCTGCAGGAGCTGCTGCATGGGAGTAGTTGCAGGTACCAGGCAGATCATCGGCGCGGTAGTAGCCCACGGCGGTGCTGGGGCAGGAGCCGCCTGCCAGCAGGCCGCTCTGGGTGCAGTAGCGGCGCTCCACCACACCGGCAGAGGTCGGGAATGCCTTATACGGCAGGTTTGCCTGCACCTGTTCCATCAGGGCCTTCCACGCCATAACACAGGTACGGGTCTTGGCCTGCTGCTTACCCAGCGTCTTGGTCATATCATAGGGTGCATCGTAGCCCCACCACACGGCGGTAACATAGTACGGCGTGCCGCCCACGAACCACAGATCCTTTTCGTCGCTGGCGGTACCGGTCTTGCCAAAGGCTTCCATGCCGTTGGAGTTGGGGTAGCGGCCGCCGGCGGTACCCACGCTGGAGTACAGCACATTCTTCAGCAGGCGGTTCATCACATAAGCGGTATCCGGGGTCAGGGCCTGATAACTGGTGGAGTTGTTCTCCAGATAGATATTGCCGTCACGGTCCAGCACGCGGGTATACAGGTGCGGGGTGGTGTACTGGCCATCGTAGAAGATCTGGAACGCAGCTGCCAGCGCCGTGGGCGTAACGCCATGGGTCTGACTGCCCATGACCATCTGCGCCAGACCCACATCGTTTACCGGGTCCAGCGTGTTCAGCTGCAGGGTGTTGTACACAAAATTGAAGATGTTGCTTGCGCCCACCAGATCACCCACACGCACCGCAATGGTGTTCAGCGAGCGGGCCAGACCGTTCCACAGCGGCACATCACTGTTGTCGCCGTAGTTGCCGCCATAGTTGCGGGGCCAGCTGCGCCATGCGTTGGGATAAGCGCGCAGCTGCTTGTCGGAAAGGCCCATCAGGCCGTTCTTGCGGCAGTAATCCTCATCGCGGATCACCATATCCTGCTTCTGATACAAGGGCGAGTTGTTGAGCATGGTGGACCAGTTCACCAGACCATACTCTACACCCAGTGCATATGCACCGATAGGCTTGATGGTAGAACCCGTCTGACGAGTGACACTGTAGGCACGGTTCAGCGAGAGGCTCTTGTTCTTTTCGCCCAGACCACCCACAATGGCGATCACATTGCCGTCATAGTCCAGCGTGACCATGGCTGCCTGAGTACGCACATTGCGGTAATAGTAAACGGTACCGTCGTCGCCGGTGCGGGTCTTGGGCGTGCCGTCCTCGTTCATCACCTGTACATCGTCGTCCGAGATGGAGGTCACCTCTTCCTCATGCCAGCCGGCCGGGAAGTAGGCATCGTCCGTGTTGAGCATCAGGTTTTCCATGGCGGACTGCACCTTGGTGTTCACAGTCGACTCAACGGTAAAGCCGCCGGTGTACAGCAGCTTCTGTGCCTCGGATTCCGAAATGTTTTCCTTGTCCATGATGTCCTGCACCAGCTCGGTGAACAGTGCATCGGTAAAGTAAGAGGTAACGGAAGAATTCTTCTTGGTATCCTCTTCCTCGGCCAGTACCAGCGGCTGGGCCGCTGCGTTGCGGTAGTCCTCTTCGCTGATCACGCCCTGCTGCCACATGTTGTACATGAGGAAGTTACGGCGGTTGATCAGGTTTTCGGGGTTAGTGTAGGGGTTATAGTTGGTGGGGTTTTTGGTGATGGACGCAATGGTCGCACACTCCCACAGGGTCAGCTGACTGACATCCTTATTAAAGTATTCGTTGGCCGCAGTCTGCACGCCCTGAATGGTGCCGGTAAAGCTGATGGTGTTCAGGTACGCTTCCAGAATGGTCTCCTTGGAATAGCTGCGGCTCAGGCAGAGGGCGCGGTAGATCTCGCGCAGCTTGCGCAGTGCGCCTTCAATGCCGCTGGCGCTCTTGTCGTCGGTCAGGTTCTTGATCAGCTGCTGCTCCAGCGTGGATGCACCCTGCTTGGAGCTGTAGATGGGCAGCAGGTATTCGTTGACCATTGCGCCGATGGTGCGCTTGAAGTTGACACCGGGCTCGTTGTAAAAGTCCTTATCCTCGGTGCAGATGAACGCATACTGCAGGTTCGTGGGGATCTGCTCCAGATCCGCCCACACGCGGTGGCTGTTGGAAGAGCGCAGCGTGGCATACTCCACCTGTGCACCGGTGTCCGGGTCGGTAGCCATCACCACACTGGACTGGCTCAGCTCAATGTTGTCCAGATCCAGCAGGTCGCCGTCGTTGGCGGTAGCCTGCACCACGTAATATACAGCACCCACTGCCACCAGACTGCCTGCCATGATGCCCAGACAAATCAGTGTAGCAATGGTTCGGCCAATGAAGCGCAGAATGGGATGTCTGCCCTTTTCACGGGGTTCCTTTGGTTCTTTGGGTTCCCGGCCGCGTCTGGGTCCCAGCTGGGACTCCCGGCGGCTGTTGCTCACATTTACCTTCCGCCCCGCCGGTGCCGGGGAATGCCCCTCACCGGCACGGTTGATCTTTCTCATATCGGAGATAGAAATCGCCTCCTAACATTCAGGCTGCTTTTTCAGCGCCATGCGCTGGTACTTTTCCATCAAAGCGCACAGAACTGCACGCAATACCATATTATAGCACGTGCACAGAACGCGGGCAAGAACCAATCTTCGGCCCTGATAAGTCTAATCATCTGTAGTATAACACAATCTGCCGGACAAAGTACAGCATTCCCGTGTGAAAATTGACTGTTCTCCCCTGTTTTGGGGCATACTTCAGCCGGAAAGGAGCGTGTTTCTCCATGCGCAAACTGTGCACCTGCCTGTTCTACGGGCTGTGCGTATTCATCATCGTGTTCAGCCTGTTCTGGATGGCCCTGCCCAAGCTCAGCCTTCCGGTGCCCGACCCCGGCAGCGAAGCACCGCCTTCCTCCGCAGCAGACCTTGCCGCACAGGCCATGCCGGAGCTTGCTGCCCAGAGCTACCGCCTGTGCGACAAAGGCGGGCGCGTGGCCGTTTACCGCTGCGGCACCAATGGCCAGCCGGATGTGCTTGTTACCGTCACCGGCATCTACACCAATCTTCTGCCGGAGAACGATGCCGTGCGCATCAAGCGCGGTGTGACCGTGTACAGCGAACGGGAACTGGACCTGCTGCTGGAAGATCTGGGCGGTTGAGTGCAGAATGCTCAATTTTTATCTACTTTTACTGATTATTTTTATTGACATCCCGATGTAAAAATTATATAATGATAATAGAAGTAAAGTTTTTTAACCGCCTGCAGCGATCATAAAAGGAAGTGCTTCCTCATGTCAGAACAGATCACCCTCCATTACCAGTGCCGTCTTTGCGGCAAGCAGCTGGACCGCGGTATCCACCTCGGCCCGCCCAGCCCCGGCACCTGCAGCAAAGCCGCCAAGGTAGACGGCTTTCACGGGCCGCACCGCTGGGTCATTGTCTCTTTGCCCAAAAGTGCCTGATTTTTAACGCAAAAAAGACCTCCGGGAAAAGCGTCCCGGAGGTCTTTCTTAGTTTCAGGCTTCCATTTCTTCCAGCGGAACAAGGTAGGCCTTGCGGCACTCCTCGTATTCCAGCATGTAGTCCTTGGTGGGGTTGTGGTGCATGATGCTCTTGAGGGTGTGGGAGTCGTAGTCCTCGCCGGCATCCATGCCGATCAGGCGGGCAGCAACGTTGGAGCAGTGATCCGAGATGCGCTCTGCATTGTTCAGCACATCCAGGAACACGACACCCGTATCAATGGAGCACACGCCGTCCTTCAAGCGCAGGATGTGCTGGTCGCGCAGGCGCTCTGCCATCACATCGATCACTTCCTCCAGCGGTTCCACCTGAGCCGCCAGACGCATATCGCTGTTTTCAAAGGCATCGTTGGTCAGGTTCAGGATGCGGTTCAGCGCATTCTCCAGCAGCTGCAGCTCCTTGGTGGCGTTTTCACTGAAGGACGCTTCCTTTTCCTGCAGTTCTTCTGCCTTTTCCATAATGTTCACCGCATAGTCGCCGATGCGCTCGAACTCGGTAACAAAATTCAGCAGTTCGGTCACAGTGTGGCTCTCATCGTCGCCCAGCTCCTGATCGGTCATCTTGATCAGATAGTTGGAGATTGCCACCTCCATGCGGTCGATCAGGTTTTCACGCACCCGGATGGCGCTGACGGTATCCTCGTCCATCTTCAGCAGCAGCGGTGCAGCCAGATTCACATTGCGGGCAGCACGGCGGGACATCTTGACCACAGCGCTCTTAGCCTGCTGCAGGGCCACAGCCGGGCTTTTGAACAGGCGCTCGTCCAGCACCGGCATGCTCAGCTCCTGTGCTTCCTCGGCGCTGTCCGGCACAGTGAGCAGTGCCAGCTTGGACAGCACGCCGCTGCAGGGCAGGAACAGCAGCATGGCGCACACGCTGGAAAGGGTGTGGATGTTTGCGATGGTGCTCTTGTTCATCACGTCGTTCCACATGGGGATGCCAACGGTAAACTGCACCGCATACACCAGCGCCAGCAGGATCACGCTGCCAATGATGTTGAAGTACAGATGGATCAGTGCAGCGCGCTTGCCGTCCTTGGAGGAGCCGCCAATGGTGAGCAGCGGCGTAAAGGCCGTGCCGATGTGTGCGCCCAGAATAATGGGGATGGCAGAGCTGAAGGTGACCAGACCCGTGCTGGACAGTGCCTGCAGGATACCCACCGATGCCGAGGAGGACTGGATGATCACCGTGACCACCACGCCCACCAGAATGCCCAGAACGGGATTCGTCATGGTAACGAACAGATTCTGGAACACGGCGCTCTCACGCAGAGGAGCCACACCGGTGTCCATCAGGCTCATGCCGGTAAACAGGATGCCGAAGCCCAGCATGATTTGGCCGATGTTCTTCCTTTTAGCGCTGCGCAGGAACACATAAAAAATGCAGCCGATAAACGCCACCACGGGCGCAAAGGTCTTGGGCTGGATCAGTGTCAGCCAGAGACTGTCACCGGAGATATCCGCCATGCGGATCAACTGGCCGGTAACAGTGGTACCAATGTTTGCACCCATAATGACACCTACCGACTGCGTAAGGGTCATGATGCCGGAGTTTACCAGACCGACACAAATAACGACCGTGCCGGCCGAGGACTGGATGACACCCGTGATGAGGGTGCCAAAAATAACGCCCTTGAGCGTTGAGGAGGTCAGCTTTTGCAGCACGCCCTGCATTTTGCCGCCGGCCAGTTTTTCCAGACCAGCACCCATAATGGACATGCCGTACAGAAACAGCGCAATTCCACCCAACAGAGAGGTAATGTGTGTGATATCCATAACGATACTCCTAAAAATGATCTTCCTTTTGATCCTTGTACTTCTGCCCTGCCCGCACACCGGGCCTGCTTGATCCGGCAGATGCTGCGGCCTGCCGCTCTGCTGCGCAGAACGGCGCACAATGACCGCGCTTGGATCTATTATATCATTTTTTATCCTGTCACAACAAGGTTTATTTTACAAGAAAATCACTTTTTCTACACATTTTTCCGTCTCTTAATGAATTCGTGCTCTTTCCTTTTCAATTATTTTACATCAATTTTACATTTGCACTGAAGTCCCTGCCTGTTTGCGGGCGCTTACTCTGCCAGTTCTTCCATTGCTTCCCGCACCGTATCGGCCGAAAACAGGAACACCCCGCTGCCGGTGTATACTTCCACATGGCTTCCGACATAACGCAGTTCAAAATCTTTCATCCGTGTTCCCTCCTGTATCTCGTTTTTTGCAGCTTTTCAGAACGTTTTTGTTCCATGGCTGTATTATCGCACACGGCAGGTACCATAAATCGGATTTTCAACGCATTTTGCAGACAAAAAGCCGCCCGGCTTCAGATGCGGAACCGGGCGGCTGACCACCTATTTATATTGTTCAATGCACAGCGGCATATTCTGGGATGCGCTGCTCATGGGCCTGCTGCTCTGTGCGGGCCTTCTCATAGCAGTAACGGATGATCGCCTGCCTGCGCACGATGCCAATGAAGATGCCGCGGTCATCCACAACCGGCACAAAGTTCTGGTTCATGGCCGCTTCGATCAGCTGATCCATGCTGGTGGTCACGGTGACAGCCTTGTAGTCGCGCTTGTGCGGGAAGGCCGAAATGGGGACATCCTCAGCCGCTTCCAGATCCAGACCATGGAACTTTTTCAGCCCCCAGAGAATGTCGCCCTCGGTCAGGGTGCCCACATATTTTCCCTGCCGGTTGAGCACCGGAATGGACGCGTAGCGGTTATTCTCCCACTTTTCCAGCGTCTGCCGAAGGGTGAAATCGTCGTAAACATACATCAGATCCTGCTTGGGTGAAAGGAAAAACAGAATATTCATGACAACAGCTCCTAAACATTGTTCCACGCGCCGTGCGCAAAAAATAACGCAGTTCACCCGCACAAGCGGGACCCTGCGCCGCAGTCCCTATCCTTGTTTCTATTTTAGCACTTTTTAATAGTCGGATAAAGAGTTATCACCCACCTTTTATATTTTTTTAACAGATTGTTTGCTTTCTTTCGTCATACTTTCGGTTTTGATAAAAAGCAACCAGCGTCCGTTATGCTATCACCTTCCCGGTGCGAAGCCGCCCGAACCATGCCGTCAATGCAGAAACCTGCGCAAAAAGTTGATATACCAGCATTTTGCGCTGTACAAGCGCGCCCCAAAGTTGTATAATAATGTGGGTGTTTCTCGGCGCAGTATGTGTATCTGTCCGCCGCTGCGCCCCAGACCTTGAATGTGTTTTATGAAAATAACATAAAGGAGCAGAGCGACTATGATCACTTCCCGTTTCCCTCTGGGGGATGTCAGCTTTACGTCCGGGTATTTTGCTACTCTGGTAGGTGAAGCAGCCAAACAGTGTTACGGTGTTGCCGCAATGGCACCCCGTGATATGACCGATGCCGTCAGAAGCATGGTGCACGGTTCTGATTACCCGGAAAAGGGTGTCCGTGTCACGCAGGAGGATGGTCGTCTGGTGATCGAACTGCACATTGCAGTGAGCTATGGCCTGAACATTTCCACCGCCGCACGCAGCATCTCTCACCGCGTCAAGGACGAGGTGGAGCAGGCTACCGGCCTGAAGGTTGCCCGCGTTGTGGTTTCGGTAGACGATGTGATCGCCTGATTTTTGTTGGTTCATCCGAATGCGCCGGGCTTTTCCGGCAAGTACAAGGAGTAAAAAAGAATGATTTCTGGTAAGATTTTGCGTGACGCCATTATCTCTGGCGCCAACAACATCAACAATCAGCGCTCCCGCGTGGACGAGCTGAACGTTTTCCCTGTTCCTGATGGCGACACTGGCACCAACATGGGCATGACCGTGGGTGCTTCTGTGCGCGAGCTGGAAGCATTGGACGACAGCTGCACCGTGGGTGAGGCTTCCAAGACCGCTGCTTCCGCCATGCTGCGCGGCGCACGCGGCAACTCCGGTGTTATCACCAGCCTGCTGTTCCGCGGCTTCTCCAAGGCGCTGGAAGGCAAGAAGGAAGCTGACGTGGCCGACATCGTGGCTGCCCTGCAGAAGGGCGTCGAGGGTGCCTACAAGGCCGTGATGAAGCCCACCGAGGGCACCATTCTCACCGTGGCCCGCGTGGCCAGCGAAAAGGCTGCCGCCAGCGATGCCGCCGACGTGCCCGCCCTGTGGGACGTGGTGATGGCTGCCGGTCAGGAAGCCCTGGACGACACCCCCAACCTGCTGCCTGTTCTGAAGAAGGCCGGCGTCGTGGACGCAGGCGGTCAGGGCATCCTGATCATCTTTGAGGGCATGGGCAAGGTGTTCCACGGCGAGCCCATCGTGGCTGGCGGCGAGGCTGCCCCCAACAAGGCAAAGCTCTCCACCGAGAACGCCGGCAAGGGCGTGTTCACCGATGACCTGATGAAGGTGGAGGACATCAAGAACGGCTACTGCACCCAGTTCCTCATCAACAAGTACGAGGGTGCCAGCGCCGCCAAGATGCGTGCCTTTGCCGAGTCCAACGGCGACAGCGTGGTGTGCATTGAGGACGATGATGTGATCAACCTGCATGTCCACACCGCCGACCCCGGCAAGATCCTGAGCGAGGCCATCAAGTACGGCTACCTCACCAACTTCAAGATCGAGAATATGCACGAGCAGTTCCTGGCCCGCCAGAAGCAGGGCAAGAGCCTCGAGAAGCAGGCTTCCGCCGAGAAGAAGCCCGACCCCGCCAGCGAGTTCATCTACGCTGCCGTTGACCCCAGCCGCGACTATGGCTTCGTCGCTGTCGCCGCCGGTGAGGGCCTGAAGTCTGTCTTCACCGACCTGGCCGCTGACGCTGTCGTCTCCGGCGGTCAGACCATGAACCCCGCCACCGAGGACATCCTTGCCGCCATCCAGAGCGTCCCGGCCAAGACCGTCTTTGTCCTGCCCAACAACAAGAACATCATCATGGCTGCTGAGCAGGCCCAGAAGCTGGCTGACCGTCAGGTGGTCGTTCTGCCCACCCGTACCGTCCCCATGGGCATCACCGCTCTGCTGAACTTCGACCCCTCTGCCACCGTGGAGGCCAACACCATCAACATGATGTCTGCCGCCGATAAGGTCTCCACCGGCCTCATCACCTACGCCGCCCGCGACAGCGAGTACGACGGCAAGCGGATCCGGAAGGGCGAGATCATGGCCCTGGAGAACGGCAAGATCGTCTCCACTTCCAACGACATCACCAAGGCCACCTATCGTCTGGCCCGGGGTATGTGCAAGAAGGATTCCAGCTTCGTCACCATCATCTCCGGCTGCGACGTCTCCGACGAGGATGCCGAGAAGGTGACCGAGATCGTCAAGGCAAAATGCCCCAACCACGTTGAGGTCAGCCACATCCGGGGCGGTCAGCCGGTCTACTACTATATGATCAGCGTGGAGTAAGCCTCTTCCCTGCTCATCGTTCTGAAAGCCTCTCCCTCTCTGGGAGAGGTGTCTGCGAAGCAGACGGAGAGGGCAAGCCCGTCTCCAAAGAGCATCTGCACAGCGATAAGCATTGGCTTTTGATAGAGTCATCTTATCGCTGTGTTTTTGTTTTGTCTCAGCATCCTTGCCCTCTCAGGCGCTCACGCGCCAGCTCTCCCAGAGGGAGAGCCTTAGAGGTGAGGGAAAGCGTCATCTCTATAACCAAAAAAGCCCCCCGGCACGATGCGGAACGTGCCGGGGGCTTTTGCAATAAGGAGGCAAGCGGAGCTTTGCGGTAAACTCCGCCTCCGGGGATGGTTAGTCTTTCACCAGATCGCTGTGGTCTGCCTCCACCAGCAGCAGGGTGGGCTCTTCGGCCCCACGGTGGGTGAGGTAGAACACCTCACTGCCGCTGCCCTGTGCCAGCAGGTCGTTGATGGCAAAGCTGCTGGTCTGACCATTGGTGACGAACTGGATGGTCTGTGCGCCGTGGTCCTGCAGGTAGCGCAGGGTGTCCAGGTCGCCGGTAAGGGTGGCCGTGTCGTAGGCGCCGGTGTAGGTACGCAGGGTACCGTTCTGGCTCACCGTAAAGGGCTGATTCATGCCCTCGGCGTCCACCACCCGCAGCTCAAGGGCGCTGTTGGTGTTGAAGGGCTGGCCCTCGGTGGCACCGCAGTCGGGGCAGGTGTGGGTGCCGTCGCCGTTGTCCTTCCAGTGGTGGCCGGTGGCGGGGATAGTCTCCACCCACTGGTCTTTATGCTCCGGATGAGCAGCATTGTTATCGTGCTCATAGGTGCATTCGTACTTCACCCAGCCATCTTCCGTGCAGGTGGCATCCTTGCGG
>OGYU01002288.1_pt1 | contig 12511 bp, 11 predicted proteins | sample 1576581 | NCBI WGS metagenome assembly OGYU01 (sample SAMEA3541547, study PRJEB24748) | human gut metagenome | biome: human gut; feature: human-associated habitat; material: faeces | place: China | collected 2012 | reverse complement strand
ATAAAATACATTATTCCGGATATCGACATACTCATTAAGCTGTGTGCTGGGGCGCCGCCTTTGGGGATGGTGGCTCGGTCTACTCGGAGGGTAGTGAAAAGGCCGGGGATGCCTAAAATCTCCACGGCCTCATAGTGTTCTTTCCGGGCGTCAACTGCGCTCATAGGCATTTCTCCTTTTTGTTCGCTGTTTTTTCTGTGTAGGCGGCGGCAGTTCTTTCGGTGGGTCGATACCGTCGATCAGTTCTGCGGCGGTATTACGGATCAGTTCTAATGACGCCTTCAGCTGCGATAGATCCTTTCCGTGGCTCCATCCGGCCACATAGCCGAAAGAGTAATCAGCGGTATCAATACCGAAGTGCTGACAGACTACATAGGCCACGCTTTCAGCTTCCATTTCCCGGACAGAGCGCCGCTTGCGCTGCGTTGGTGTTTTACCGTCGCCATCCTCTATTGGTGCATGGAGTTTAGCGTGGCTGACCTCATGGATCATGGTTTTGATGGTTTGTGCTTGGCTCATGTCGGGCTGGACAAAAATGCGTTGTTCCACAAAATTGCAGCAGCCATAGGCATCGCTGGGGAAACGCTCAATGTGGATGGGATAGGGGGAAATGCTGCGGATCGCGGCCACCATACTCTCGTATTGCGCTACATCGCCGGTCAGCTTTTTGGCGATTTCCGGCAGCGGTTTCCCCTCTGTCTGGCTTATATCGAACACGGTGACTGTCCGAAAGCTCATGCGCTGTACCCACTGGACTGATTTGCTGGATGAACCGTCCGGGGCGGTTTCCTCCACTTCTTCTTGCCTGCGATAAGGACAGGGGGCGAGGATGGCGATGCCATGCTCGCCCCGCTTGACCTGTCGGCCAAAATTCTTTTTCCAGTCACCGTATCCGGCTACCTGAGAAGCACCGGGACACTGCAACAAAATCAAAAGAATATTGCCGAAGCTGTAACGGTGGAATTTAGACATGGTACTGAGATATGCGGCATACTGCTCACTGTTGAACAATTCCGTGATGCCCGTTTCCAGCTGGTCAGTGAGTTTCTGCACCTTTTCCATTCGCTCCTGATAGTCTATCTATCACCACCTCCTGTCGAAATGTGTCTCATTTTGAGACGCAAAAACGCCCTTACGGGCGTCAGCGTTCCCGGTCGGGCTTTTTCCGATGGCGGGAAAATTTTTCTTTATCACGATGGCCGGGCGGTAAATCGCGGGCCGCTTCTCTGGCTCTGGCAATCATATCTGCTCTGGCGGCCTGTTTATTGCTAAAATAATTTCCGAAATTGAAGTCTTGAAAGCCGGAATGTGCATAGGCTTTCCATGTCACATAGGGAGATACATCCTTCGGATTATAGGCGAGGACGATTTCGACCTCGCCCACCCGTAGACTGTCGATCACGGTATAGCCTTGACAAACTCGTTTTTCTTCCATTTCTGCTTACCTCGTCGGTGTAGGAGGCTTTTTAGCCGTACCGCTCTTTTCTGCATCTCTGGCCTTCTGCCGCTCGATGGCGCGCTTGCGGAGATCCAGCGCTTCAAACATGGTGCGCTTGACCGTAGCAACCGTAGTCCCCTCATCCGGGAAATAGGGACGGAGTTCGTCATCCTGAAAAGTGACCTTCAACGGAGGATTGACCTCTCGCTTGGTGGGCGCAACGGAGTTCTCGATTTTCTGTGCAGTGAGCGTGCCGGCACGACTTTCCTCCTTGAGCTTGACCGCTTCCGTCTTAGAGGGGACTTTTCCGCCCTCTTTTTCGATGGCGTCCGCAAGTGTTTTCTGCTCGGTGGGCTTCATGTGGGAAATCTGCTCGGCGGTATCCAGCGGCAGTTCCTTTTTATCCACCATTTTTTTCAGCGGCTCCTCCAACTGGTTGACGCGCATCAATCGCTGCACGCTGGCACGGCTCATGCCTAAATCTTCTCCCACCTGCTCATCGCTGCGCTTCATCGGCTCCTTACCCGCCAGAATATCCGCCTTGGAGCGGCGTCCGGCCTTGCGTTTCAGTGCGTCCATTTTCATCTGTGCGGCACGGGCCAGTTCGGAGATAGGAATATCCTTACGGTGGAGGTTTCCGTCTACGCATTGGATCTGTGCGTCGTCCTCGTCCACACGCTCAATCAGAACAGGAATGGGGTAATTCAGCTGTGCGCCGATGTCATGGCGGCGATGGCCGGAAATGATCTCCAGGCCGCCGTTGCGACCGGGACGGCAGAGCACAGGTTCACGAATACCATAGGTCTTGATGGACTCAAACAGGTCTTTATAGTCCTGCGTCTCACGGTTCACCGTAAAAGGGTGATCCAGAAAGTCCTTCAGATATGCCGGGTGAACAGCCATGCTGTAAATCTCTCCCTCACCGGGAACAGGAAGTTTGAAAAAGTCTGCGTCCGCAGGGACATCCAGCCGGTCCTCAAACACCTTGGTTACGGCAGAGCCTTTCGGCCCATCTGCGGTACGGGTAGCCGTAGCAGCATTCTTCGGCTGTTCCGGCGATTTCTGCGTCACCGCCGCCTTGGCCGGTTCATCGGGCTTTTTAACCTCGTCAGGCTTGGTGGAAGCGGCGGGAACATCAGCGGGCTTATCAGCCTTGACCGCCTTATCGTCCTTGGCAGGTTCGGTGGGCTTCTTCACCTCGTCAGCTTTGGCGGGAGCGACCGGAGCCGCAGCGGACTTGCCATCCTTAGCTGCCTTATCATCCTTGGCAGCTTCAGCAGACTTCTTCACCTCGTCGGGTTTAGCGGGAGTAAGCGGAGCCGCAGCGGGCTTGCCATCCTTGGCTGCCTTATCGTCCTTGGCAGGTTCGGCGGGCTTCTTCACCTCGTCAGCTTTGGCGGGAGCGACCGGAGCCGCAGCGGGCTTGCCATCCTTGACCGCCTTATCGTCCTTGGCGGGTTCGGCGGACTTCTTCGCCTCGTCAGGTTTGGCGGGAGTGACCGGGGGCGCAGTGGGCTTTCCATCCTTGGCCGCCTTATCGTCCTTGGCCGGTTCAGCAGGCTTCTTCACTTCACCGGGCTTGACAGCGGCGGGCGATAGAATGGGCGGTTTGGTTTCTTTGGCAGGAATAGGCGGTGCGGGAGTGGGCGGCGCTCCGGCAACAGGCGTCCGAAACGCACCAATCAGCGGGTTTTTCTTTTCGTTGGACATTGATTTACCTCCATATTCAAGTTTTATGTCGAAAAATGTGTCTCATTTTGAGCCACATTTTCAACCAAAAATTAAAGGCCGAAGTCATGTTGGACTTCGGCCTGATAATGGTTATTCATGGTCAGCGGGGCGTTGAACAGCGTGGTGAGCAGGTATGCGCGGATATTACGGACTTGTGTGGTATTGCGGCGCAGACACTCAAACACATAGACCATCAGCGAGTAGTCCAGCCGGTAGAAGCGGGCTTGCACCTGCGACAGCGGTATGTTTTCTCCGCCGATCCGCACGGTTGACTGTGTGGAACACATCACATCCGCCATCAGCCCCACAACCTCATCCACATCGTCGGCATTGAACTGTTGACAAAGAAGCGGGTATTCGATATTTTCTTTAATCTCTCTCAGATACTCGCTTCTATCCATCCATCCCGGCTGCTCGGCGGAAGGCGATGGATGGATAGATTGATTTTTATAGCTAAAATCAGTTTGATTAGATTCAATATAATTTCCGTCTGATTTTCCGAAGTCTGCACTTCGGAAAAACGGAAGTCTTGACTTCGGATTATCGGAACTCTTGACTTCTGATTTTCCGACTTCTTGACTTCCGATTTTCGGAAGTCTGGGAATCTCCTGCGGCGCAGGGGTTTCAGTAGGTACTCGGCGGGTAGTGAAGCGTTTGACATAGATTTTTGTTGGTCTGCCTTGCCCTTGCTTTACTCGCTCGATCAGACCGCAACCTTTATCTGTATCCAGTTCGGACAATAATTTGACAGCCTTTTCGTGACCACAATTTAAGTCCTCTTGTATCTCATCCAATGTATAAAAGATATAGACCCTGCCAGCATCATCGTACCAACCGTTCCGCGCTGACAGGCCCATTCGGTCAAGCAGGAGGCCATACAGCAGCTTCGCGTCAGTGGATATTTTCTTGAACTGCTGCCCGGTGACAAGCTGGCGGGGGATGCGGTAAAAAGAAAATTGACTGCTTTCGTCCCCGTAGTAATAATCGTATATCATACTCTCCGCCATGTCGATTTTCCTCCTTAACGCTGGAAAAAGGCATGAAAAAAGAGCCTGCTTTCATGGCAGGCTCTTATGTAAATGAGTGTTTCCAGCTGTGTATGTTGTTATTTTCTTTTGTGGTCTTTACACATCAACCTCGGCAGCTGCCTCCATTTTGAAGCGATCCATTGCCGCGCGTGCTTCCGGTACCATGCCCTGATTAGAACCATTTTTCGTGTTAGTCATGTTTGTTCGCTCCTTTTCGATTCGGTTTGGTGTGTTGGGTTTTGCTGATAGTAGGTTGCGCACCAAAGGTCGAAATATGAGATGCAAATGCTGTGACGGAAGCCAGAAAATATGATAAGCAAACGCGTTTTGCCAGCGCAGGAAAACAAGCGTTGAAAATTTGCTTTTGGACAGCGCATAAAACCTGCTCTGCTCACATAATAAAGGAAAGCACAGACATATACAGCCTTATTAGTTACGGTATATACTGCGGATGGGTTAGCTTATTCTAACTTATCGTTTCCGCCCGTCACCCAACCGTCCGGATGTGTTTTTCACTAAATTGTAAGCAAACACATCTTGCAAGGATTTGTGCAATATGCTAATATGATGGTGATATATGTCCAATGCACAAATGTACAATATGCGGACACGGGAACGAATTCCGAGAAAGTCTGACAGCGATCGGAAGCGGCAGTGGAGGTGCCGCTGAAAAAGTCATATTCACTCAAATTAGGATGCTTAACCTTTTGCAAGCACAGATTTACGTGGGAATAAGGCGGCTATGCCGCTTTATCAATAATGGATAGAGAACAGAAAGGACATCATAGTATGAGTCAAAACGAGAAGAGGTTATTCGACAGACACAAGAAACAGGAAGAACCGCCTTTAGAGCAGACGCAGGCAGTGCCTGCGGTACAGAATGAAATCACGGCAGAGCCTGCAGCCGAGGTGTTGCCCAAGCGCAACAAATACGCAGACAAAATGAATCGCAAAAAGCGCAGACTGAGCAAGGGTGCGCGCATCGGCATTACGGCGGCGGCAGTTGCGCTGCTGCTTGGCGGCGGCATCTGGGCTGTGGTGAAATCCCGCGATGCGGGTACGGAGGACGTGACGCAGACCACGGCTATGGTCAGCTGCGGCGATCTGGAGACCTACATAGAGGGAAGCGGCGTTACTGCTGCAAAAAAACGCGAGGAACTTGGCCGGGAGGTTAAGGGCAAGGTAACACAGGTGCTGGTCGCCGAGGGTGACGAGGTACACACCGGCGATCCGCTGCTGGTGATCGACCCGACCGAAACCCGCAAGGAACTTGCGGATGCACAAAAGGAACTGACCGAGGCGGAACGCGGTGTCTCAGACGCGCAGCTGGAGGTCTCCAAGGCACAGTCCGACTTGAGCGCGGCGCAGAGAAAACTGAGCCGTCTGCACATCACGGCGCCGTTTACCGGCAAACTGATTCCGGCCAAGGATTCGGACGACAAGGATGTGTCCTTCCGTGTCGGTGAGCAGGTGAGCGAGGGTCAGGTCATCGGCTACATGGTAAATGACCGCCAGATGAAGCTGACGCTGGCGTTCAGCGCAGAATATGCCCGCAGCATTCGCACCGGACAGTCGGCCACGGTATCCATCGCTTCTGCGATGAGCGAGGTGAGCGGTACGGTATCGTCGGTCGAGACAGCACAGCAGATTTCGAGTGAGGGTGTGCGCGTTATCCGCGTCGGCATTACGGTGAATAACCCCGGTTCGCTGACAAAGGGCATGACAGCCACCGCGACGATCAATACCGGGCGCCTCGGTGCGATCTATCCGGCGAACGCGGGCACACTGGAATACAGCCGCGAGGAAGCCGTCACCGCACAGATGAGCGGCGAGATCATCAAGCTGAACGGCACAAGCTACAGCACCTACAACGGCGGTGCGCTTATTATGTCCCTGTCGAGTGACGCTTCTCAGGATGAGATTGCAGCCGCGCAGAATGGCATTGCGGCGGCAAACCGCACGGTTGACAGTGCAAAGACGGCTGCAAACGAAAAGCGGGCACACATTGCCGAACTGCAGCAGCAGATTCAGAACTCGACCGTTACCTCTCCGATAGACGGCGTTGTTGTCAGCCTGAACGCCGTTGAAGGACAGGAGGCGACCGGCTCGGAGACGCTCGTTGTGGTTGCCGATTTGAATGATATTGTCGTCAACGCCGAGGTCTCCTCGATGGATATCGGCTCGGTGCAGCAAGGACAGCAGGCGACTATGACGATGTACGCGTCGGACGGCTCCGAGATTTCGCTGACCGGCGAGGTGCAGTCGGTAGCGCTGGAGCCGACACAGAGCTCCGGTGACGGGCAGGGCAGCATGCCGACCTTCAAGGCGGTCATTTCGGTGGATCCGCTGGAGGGACAGAAAATTTACAGCGGTATGTCGATCGAATATAAAATCACGACGGCCTCGTCCTACGGCTGCCTGATGGTACCGTCGTCGGCTATCGTCAACACGGACAGCGGCACAGCTGTATTCGCCAAGCCGCTGACGGACGAGAACGGAAACGAGATTCCGTTTGAGGAGACCCTGCCGATTCCCGAGGGTACCGAAGGTATTCCGGAGGATTATCAGCTTGTACCGGTCGAGACCGGCATTGCCGATTCGACCAACACGGAAATCCTCGGCGGTTTGGAAGAAGGCACCGAGGTGTTCCTCGCCGGACCGAGCGATCTGTATGCCGATATGTCGGATGACGGCATGTCAGTCGGTTGAGGAGGGCGCGCTTATGTGGGAAAGAAAGGCGCAGACTCCTGACACGGAGCGCCGCGCTGAATTGTTGATTGACGTTCAGCGCATGAGCAAGATTTACAACGAAGGAAGAGAGAACGAAGTGCGTGCACTGGATGATATCTCGCTGCAGGTATCCTGGGGTGAGTTCCTGTGCATCCTCGGACAGTCCGGCTCGGGCAAGTCCACGCTGATGAACATTCTCGGCTGTCTGGATATTCCGACCTACGGCTCCTATCATCTGAACGGGCAGCCGGTCAGCGATATGAAGCCGTCTGTGCTGTCCGGTATCCGCAACAGGGAGATCGGGTTTATCTTTCAGGGCTTTAATCTGATTCCGGCGCTGACGGCGCTGGAAAACGTCGAGCTGCCGCTGATCTATCGCGGTCTGCCGCGCGACGAGCGCCGCCGTCTGGCGCAGGAGGCGTTAGTCTCGGTCGGTCTGGAAAAGCGCATGGATCACCGTCCGGGTGAGATGTCCGGCGGACAGCAGCAGCGTGTTGCGATCGCGCGGGCAGTGGCGGCAAAGCCGCCGATCATCATGGCGGACGAGCCGACCGGTAATCTGGATTCTGCTTCCGGTCTGGATATTATGCGCAAGCTGACTGCACTCAATGAGCAGGGAACCTCCATCATCCTCATCACGCATGACAACCATCTTGCACAGATGGCCAAACGCATCGTGACGATACAGGACGGCAGGATCATTTCGGACATGAAAGGAGGGGCCGTATGAATTGGATGCAGACGGTTCGTATGGCGTTCAAGTCCATCCTGAACAACAAGGTTCGCTCGATTCTGACCATGCTCGGCATCATCATCGGTGTGGCATCGGTTATCGCTATCGTGGCGTCGATTCAGGGCACGAGCAAGCTGCAGCGCCTGCAGTATGAGGCGATGGGTGTCAACCGCATCGACATCTACGGATACGGTGCGAAAAACCGCGACTGGCAGGAGTTTGAGGACTATATGACGAATGATCTGTCCGACAAAATCGCCGCATGGTCGCCGCAGAGCCAGTATTACGACTGGCAGAACAGCGGCATCCAGTACCGGGCCAAAAGGCTGGATAACAACGACAGCAACAGCGGCTACACCTATATGTACTTCGGCAACGAGCATTACGGCGAGGTGACAAGTCATGCGATTTCCGCCGGACGGGATATTTCCGCTGCGGACTGCCGCACGCGCGCCCGCGTCTGTGTGATCGGAGAAACACTGCGCAAGTATTTCTTCGGGGCGATGAGCCCGATCGGGCAGAAGCTGCAGATTGGCGGCAAGGGATTTGAGGTCATCGGCGTGTATGCCGGCAAGTATGACGGTAAGCTGAATACAGACGATCAGATGATTGTGATGCCGTACACGCTGCAGAGCACGATGATGAGTGTATACGGCATGGCAGACCGCCAGTATATCGTGAAGGCGGCGGACAAGGAAGCGATTACCGAGCTGACAGACGAGCTTCTGCCGGGCTTTATGCAGGGCCGCTGCGAGGCGGGAAACGGATACTTTTCTGCTTCGTCGGACAGCCAGTGGCAGGAGCAGAGCGAGTCTTCCAACAACATGCTTGCGCTGCTCGGCGGCGGTGTTGCCGGAATCTCGCTGCTCGTCGGCGGTATCGGCATTATGAATATCATGCTGGTGTCTGTTACCGAGCGCACCCGTGAGATCGGTATCCGTATGGCAATCGGCGCCCGCAAGCGGGATATTATCGGGCAGTTTCTGGTAGAAGCCTCGGTGGTCTCGTGCTGCGGCGGTGTGATCGGCATTGTGCTCGGCTGCTTTCTTTCAGCGGTGCTGGGCAATCTGCTGCTCGCGAAAACGCAGAACAGCTACATGCCGACCGTAGAGCAGTTCACCGTACTGCCCTCTGCGGGACTGGTCATCGGCGCATTTCTGTTTTCTGCGCTGCTGGGTATCATCTTCGGACTGTATCCCGCCAATAAAGCCTCGAATCTGCAGCCGGTAGATGCGCTGCGGACGCAGTAAAAGGAAAGGACAGGTAGGAAAATGAAAAAAAGATTTGTCAGCCTGTGTCTGGCAGGCTTGATCATGGTTGCACCGGCTTCGGCGGTGTTTACCGATATTTCAGACAGCAGGGTATCGCAGACGGCCGCCGTTCTGGATGCACTGGGTATCATGCAGGGCGTAGGCGGCGGCAGCTTCGCGCCGGGCAAGGCGCTGACGCGGGCGCAGTTCTGCAAGCTGGCGGTTACCGCCATGGGTGTGACGGATGTAAGTCCGTATGCCAGCTACACGATTTTTCCGGATGTTAAGCATTCGCACTGGGCAGCGCCGTATATCAACGCGGCAGTACGCCATCCGGAACTGAAGGAAAAGGCCATTATCCGCGGCTATGCGGACGGCAGCTTCGGCCCGGATAAGATTGTCAGCTACGGCGAGGTCTGCACCATGCTGCTGCGTATGCTGGGCTATAAAGAGGAGGACGTCGGTCCGTTCTGGCCTGCGGACTATATCGCGCAGGCACAGGCCATCGGTCTGACGGACGGTGTCACGATTGCGGATGCGCATGCCGCAGTCAAGCGCGGAGACGCGGCGGTGCTTCTGCTGAACGCTCTGAATACGGATAAAAAGGGAGAAGAGGGCAGCACACTGCTCGACAAGGTCGCGTCCTCGACGGTCAAGGACTGCATTCTGCTTGAGACCGGAAAAACATACAGCGGCCTTGCTGCAGATGCGGCATTGTTCTATGAGGACGGTGTTGTGGATGCGGAATCTCCCCGTAAGACCGCCGGTACGCTGGACAGCAGCATGATCGGTGTGTACGGCACAATCGTTATCGGCAAGGGCAGCAGCAAGGTTGCGGTCGGTGTGATTCCGAACGGCAACAAGACCGAAGCCTATGAGGTTGTCAATGCGGCAGCAGATCGTATCGTTACCACGAACGGAACACTGCGTCCGGACCGTAAAACCAAGCTGTACATCAGCCGCGACTATGCCATGGACGAGTATGAAAATGTATGGGCAAACCTGCAGAGCGGAGATACACTGACCCTGTACTACAACGAGTACGGCGTGCTGCAGCTGATGGCAGTCCTGCCGAAAACAACAGCAGGCGCCGCGCACTCGTTTGTTTACGGTCTGGCGACCTCGCGCCGGATTCCGGCGGAGTATACGATCATCAAAAACGGTGCGAAGATCGACGCGAGCAAGCTGAAAAAGTACGATGTTGTGACGCTCGATGCCGCAAACCGTCAGGCGATTGTTTCGGATACCAAGCTGAGCGGCAAATATCAGACCGACTCGACAACGTACAGCCATCCCTCTCAGGTGAAGATTCTGGGAAAGGACTTTGAGGTTTCCTCCGAGGCGGCGGCAACGTTCAAGGATATGAAGCTGAACGATTACATCACGCTGCTGTTTGACGCGGACGGCAATGTTGCGGCTGCGTACCCGAAAAAGGATGTCAGCGCGGAGATGCAGGGCATTGTAACCAAGATTGACGCGGAAAAGGCCACGGTCACGCTGACAAACGGTCTGACGCTGCGCGATATTTCAATCGCCAAGGACGTAAAAACCGATGTGATGGGTCGTCTTGTTACGGTCAGCCAGTCCGGTGAGAAGGCAGACCTGATTCGCCGCACACTCTCCGGAAAGACCGCCGGAAACTGGTCTGTTGCGGAGGGCAAACTGGGCAGTAACGCTGTTTCCTCCAAGGTGCGCGTGTATGAGGAGGTGCTCTCCGGCGCACCGCTGAACGCGATCAACGTCAGCGATATTGACCTGACCTCGGTTCCGGCTTCGCAGATTAAGTATACCGTGCAGGATAACGCAGGTACGGTTACGAATATTGTTCTGGGCGATGTGACCGGAGAAAGCTGGATTTATGGTATTGGCTATGGTAAGCGGATCAAAGGAGATCTTCATATACCCTCTAATTGGAATGATATGTCTGAAGAGGAACAGAAAAAATATGAAAAAGACCCCGATCACTACAACTATACATATGCGGTTATTCCTAAATACTGGGAGAACGGAAAAACGGTAGAGGATAAAGAATATCGTGTAGTATCTCTGCCGAGCGGCTTAAACGGCAATCCGATTGGCATTCCCAGAGGGTACTCAACCGATGCAAGCATCGTCAATACCTCACTGGATACGCTCAAGCTGACATTGATCGACACGGTAAAGCCGTCGGCATTTGACGGTTCCTCCGGTGTCCGCACCAAGGACGGCTATTACGAGATGGCAGAGAACATCGGCGTTTACGTCTCGGAGCAGAACCGGTTTGTTTCGCTGCAAACGGCGAAATCCAACTACACGAGCTTCCGCGTATACGCCAATAAAACAGCGGAAAACGGCGGGAAAATCCGTGTGATTGTCGCTTCGTGATTTGCTGTGTGCTGCGGTCATAGTTTTCTGTTAAATAATTGAAATTGCAAAAACGGATGCTTCTCTGTACCTGGTGATATGTACCCAGAATTCTGGACACATGAAAAATTGAATTAGGTGCACATGGATGCCTCTCTGAATTTTGTAGGAGGCATCCATTTTGTTTTCTCTTGGATTCTTTCGTTGTTGTAGTAATTTATGTAGCCGTCAACAGCCTTGGCAAATGTTTCAAAAGAGGAATACTCTTTTTCATGCCCGTAGAACATCTCGTTTTTCATCCGTCCAAAGAAGGTCTCCATGATGCAATTGTCGTAACAGTTGCCCTTCCTTGACATGGATTGAATGATTTTGTGATCTTTAAGTGCCTGCCTGAAGTACACGTGCTGGTACTGCCACCCTTGATCAGAGTGAAAGATCAGGCCATCTACAGAGGGAAACTTCGTAAAGGCGCCGGCCAACATTCTCTGGATCTGTTCCATATTGGCACTTTGAGATAAATCATAAGAAATGATTTCGTTTGTGTTCATGTCGAGTATAGGAGAGAGATAACACTTCCCCCACGAAAAACCGAACTGAGATACATCGGTAGTCCATTTTTGCATAGGAGCTGTCGTGCTGAAATCCCGGTCAAGGATATTCTCAGCAACCTTGCCGACCTCGCCCTTGTAGGAATGATACTTTTCCTTTGGGCGCTTTCCTGCCAACCCCATAGTGTGCATAAGCCGTTGTACCCGCTTATGATTGACCTTGTGGCCGCGCTTTATCAGTTCCTGATATACTCTTCGCACACCGTAGCGGCCTTTATGCTGTGAGAAAATGTCTTTGATTTCATCTGCCAAGCAATGGTTTCGAACAGCAACTTGATCGGCCTTGCTCAACTCAAAATAATAGGTAGACCGTGCCATCTGCATAGATTTCAACAGATATTTCAATTGGTATCCTTTTTCACGCAGCTCTTTGATGATCGCTGCTTTCTCGCCTTGAGTTGCGCTGCGTGCCTCTCTTCTCTCAAGGCGATCTCTTTTTTTATAACTTCATTCTCCGCCTTTATATACTCGTTTTCTGCCCGAAGCCGGATCAATTCTTCTCGTTCGGATTCATTCAGTGGCCTTGCTTCTTCCTTTTTCATTTGGGGTACCCCTTTACTTGGACGACCTTTTTTCATTTCTACCAGGCCATTATACCCCTTTGTTTTATAGTTTTGAACCCATTGATACAATAGTCTATCTTGAATACC
>OGYU01002279.1_pt1 | contig 12538 bp, 10 predicted proteins | sample 1576581 | NCBI WGS metagenome assembly OGYU01 (sample SAMEA3541547, study PRJEB24748) | human gut metagenome | biome: human gut; feature: human-associated habitat; material: faeces | place: China | collected 2012 | reverse complement strand
CGGCTTTCAAAATATCACTGACCACAGCTATTCTTGGCATAATCTGCATCGTCATGATAAACATTGTCTTATTCAATATTGCATCAGTGGACAAGGCGTTTTAACCATAAATAATTCCACTTATACCATTACATCTGGTAAAGCTTTTTTACTCAACATTCCCAGCAATTCCCATTACTATTTACCCCAAAATTCCACTCATTGGAAATTTATTTATTTAGAGTTTTCTCCTGAAGTTTTACCTCTTCTATGTAAAATCTATAATAAATTAGGCCCTGTCATTTCTTTAGCAAACTATCCTTCATTATTGACGCAAATAGCTAATTTTTACACCAAAGCCCTCAACAATAAATTACAATCAGTATTTATAAATACAAAATTAGCCTATAATTTTTGGATAGACCTTTTAAAATACAATCTAGCATACGATGCAAATAATCTCACAAAAACAGATATAGCCAAAAATTTTCTTGAGCAAAATTTCGCTAATAGCAATTTAAATATAGATACAATAGCTGAACAAATAGGATATTCTAAATATCATCTTTGCAAAACTTTCCATAAACAATTTGGCATATCACCTATGAAATACTTACAAAACTTAAGGATTTCTACTGCGTGTAAACTTCTCATCAATAATCCCACATGGACGATAAAAAAAATAGCTCACCATGTAGGCTATAATAATGATGATTATTTTTGTAAAGTATTTAAAAATTTAAAAGGTATCACGCCTAATACTTTTAGAAAACAATCTATCCATTACGATACACTACAAACTATTTATGACTTCTCCGCAACTAAAAAAAATACACTTATGTAATCACATAAGTGTATTTTTATATTCAATATAATTATTTACTGAAAGTATATGTTGTAACAGTATGAGTTTCTTGTCCTGCTTTCAATACTGGAGATGCAAATTTATCACAATTTACAGCATTTGGTACATATTGAGTTTCAATGCAGAAAGCATCACGACGATTGTAAATATGACCTTGTTTACCTGGTTTTCCTTCTAAGAAGTTTGCAGAATAGAACTGTGCACCTGGCATTGTTGTAGCTACGTCCATAATAATACCAGTTTTTTCAGATTTAGCTTGTGCAAAAGTATATAAACCATCATGTTCTGGTAATAATACTGTATGGTCATAACCAGCAGCAATAACTAAACGTTCATCATCTTTGTCTATATCCTGACCAATAGGTTTAGCTTCACTAAAGTCAAATACATCGCCTTTTGTGATAGTGCGAATTTCACCAGTTGGAATTAATCCTGCATCAGTTGGAATCATTGCTGGGCAATCTAATTTCAATGTTTGATCATAAACACTGCCACTGCCTTCACCAGCTAAATTGAAATAGCTGTGGTTTGTTAAGTTAACTACAGTGTCTGCATCAGTTTTAGCTTTATAATCAATGCGCAAGCAAGCATTATCATCAAAAGTATAAGTTACTTCTACATCTAAGTTTCCTGGATAATTAGCTTCACCATCTGGAGATGTACGTCTTAAAGATACACTATTTTCGCCGATTGTGAAATCGCTATAAACTTTTTTATCAAAACCATTAGAGCCACCATGTAAATGATTTGCTCCATTATTTGTTTCTAATTCATAAGTTTTTCCATTTAAAGTAAATTTACCATTAGCTATACGGTTACCGCAACGACCAATGAATGCACCATAGAAGAATGTTCCTTCTTCATAGCCTTTTACAGTGTCATAACCTAAAACTACATCATGTAATTTACCATCTTTGCCTTCAACTACAATAGCTTGAATAGTGCAACCATAATTAATAATGCTTACATATTCGCCTTTGGAGTTTTCAATTTTAAATTTATAAACCTGTTCCCCTGTAGAAGCTACACCAAATTCACTTTTTACTACTGCCATTTTTCTTACCTCTTTTATTTATTTGTTTTACAAGGACCTGTAGTATCACGTAAGACTAAAGTATTTTGTAATACAACTTGTCTGCTTGTTTTATTATCACTAGCTATTTTTTCCATTAATAAACTAGCCGCTGTCCATCCTAAAGTCATCATATTTTGGTCCATTGTCGTAAGTTTTGGCTCAATAAAATGACTTAGTGAGACATTATCATATCCCATAATAGATATGTCTTCTGGAATTTTTAAATTTAAACGTCTACAAGCATTGACTGCACCGACACCCATCAAATCATTACAACAAAAAAATGCTGTAACATCTTTTCGATTAGGCAAAAATTCTACAATCTTTTTAGCAGTCAACTCTACTGTATCTATACTATTACCCGCACTAACATTTATGATATTTTCTGGATTATAACAACCCATTTTCTTCATAAATTCAATATATACATCTTCTTTAAACTCATAAGAATCGCTTCGTTCGCCACGAACGAAACAAATATTTTGATGACCTAATGATACTAAATGTTCTAAGGCAATTTTGGTACCTATGCGTTCATCATTATATACATAAGAAATAGCTGGACGTTTTATATATGAGTTAATAAATACCAGCGGTATCCTAGATGCCATCTGGTCAAAAAAACTACTATCCACACGTTCCGTATTTGGACTAATATTTATTATTCCTGACACATTTCGCATCAGTAATTCATTCATACATTCTTTTTCACAGATAGGGTCATCTTTTGTGTAAGTCAACAATAACGAATAGCCACTACTTGTTGCAAAACTTTCTATTCCACTTACAACTTCAGCAAAAAAAGTATTAAATAGACTAGGCACAATAATTCCAATTATTGAAGAATGTTGTGTATTTAATTCTCTTGCTTGAATGTTTGGAATGTATTCTAAATCTTTTATTGCTTCTAAAACTTTCTTCTTCGTAGCTTCTTTTACTGGATAATTACCATTTACTACACGGGATACCGTTGCTACTGATACTTGTGCCTTTTTGGCTACATCAATTATCGTAGTTGACTTCATTGTCTTCAATCCTTATTAAAATAATATATTAAAATATAATAATATATTATTTCTATATTTTCAATATTTTCTTGATTAAATATATGCCATCTATAAAATTTATAGATGGCATAATTATTAAAATTATAAAGTTGCTACAAATTTATTGAAAGCTTGAATACCTTGTATATTGCGTTTGAATACGCCTGCATGAAGTAATACAACCATAAAGATTTTACCTACTTCTAATTTAAGCATATCTTCAACTTCTTCAGCTTTAATATCTGTGTATTTTGCACGAATTTCTTTGTACCAATCTGCATGTTTAGCGATTTGTTCATCATCACTAATATCTTCTTTACCAGCGATAAAGCATTCTTTTACTTTTGCTAATTCGTCTTTTAAACGAGCTGGAAGTACTGCAAGACCCATTACTTCAATTAAGCCGATATTTTCTTTTTTAATATGATGAACTTCATCATGTGGATGGAAAATACCTAATGGATATTCTTCAGTTGTACGGTTGTTACGTAAAACTAAATCTAATTCATATTTACCATCACGAACGCGAGCAATTGGAGTAATTGTATTATGTGGTTGTCCATCGCTTTCAGCTAAGATATCTACACTTGCGTCAGAATATCCACGCCATGCATCTAATACATGTACAGCAAAATTAATTAAATCCTGTTTATTAGAAGAAGCTGCACGAATTACAGACATAGGCCATTTTACACGACCAACAGTAACATTATCAAAACCTTCGATATTGAAAGTTTCTTCGATTGGAGCTTTTTCCATAGCGAATGTATAATGTCCACCTTGATAATGGTCATGAGATAAAATAGAACCACCAACAATTGGTAAATCTGCATTAGAGCCTAAGAAATAATGTGGTAAATAATCCACAAAGTTTAATAAGTTTTCAAAGGTAGCACGGCAAACTTTCATTGGTACATGCAAGGAATTTAATAAAATGCAGTGTTCATTGTAATAAGTGTATGGGGAATATTGCATAAACCATTGATGACCTTCAAAATCCATAGGAATTAATCTATGTGTTTGACGAGCTGGATGGTTTGCATGACCTGCATAACCTTCATTTTCACGGCAAAGTAAGCATTTTGGATAAGAAGAAGATTTTACAAGTTTTGCTTTAGCAATATCTCTTGGATCTTTTTCTGGTTTAGATAAGTTAATTGTGATATCTAAATCACCATATTCTGTATTTGCTTTCCAAATAATATTTTTATCAATACGATCTTTACGAATATAGTTAGAAGCAATACTTGTTTTATAGAAATAATCAGTAGCCTGAACTTTTGATTTTTCGTATAATTTTTTGAAATTGCCTATAACTTCAGAAGGACGAGGCATTACGCAGTTCATGATACGAGTATCAAATAAATCACGCTGAGTTACAGTATCTTCACAAAGACCTTTTTCTACAGCATAATCTAACATATTTTCTAAAATATCATGAGCTATTGGTAATGTTTCATCTACTTCTATAACTTCAAACTCATCTACACCTAATAAATCTAAAAGTAAGTTCGCACTATAGTATTTATCTTCTGGTGCAATAAGACCTTGTTGTAGAGCAAAGTTTAACAAACGATTTATTTGTAAATTCATATCCATTATTAAAAATCCCCTTTTATTAACTAAACCCAAAAATTAGTCTTCATATCCGTTTGGATGAGCTTGATGCCATTTCCAAGCAGTTTTGATAATTTCTTCCATGCTTGTATATTTTGGATGCCAGTTAAGGATTTTTTGAGCTTTTTCACTAGAAGCAATTAAGCGAGCAGGGTCACCAGCACGGCGTTGACCATATTCTACTTTAATTTTTAAGCCTGTAGCTTTTTCAGCAGCGTCGATCATTTCTTTTACAGAGAAGCCTTCACCAGTACCTAAATTGAAGATATTGCTTTCATTGCCTTCACGTAAATAGTTAAGAGCTTTCATATGTGCATCTGCTAAGTCCATTACATGTACATAGTCACGGATACAAGTACCATCAGCTGTTGGATAATCTGTACCAAATACAGTGATGTGATCGCGTTTACCAAGTGGAACTTGTAAAATGATTGGAATTAAGTGAGTTTCTGTTGTATGAGCTTCACCAATATGACCATCTTCAACAGCACCTGCTACGTTGAAATAACGTAAGGATACATATTTAATACCGTTAGCCATATCTACCCATTTCATCATTTTTTCCATCATGCGTTTGGATTCACCATATGGATTAGTAGGATTTGTTTCATCAGTTTCTAAAATAGGCACACGTTTTGGTTCACCATAAGTTGCAGCAGTGGAAGAGAATACGATTTTCTTAACATCATATTTAACCATAGCTTCAAGAAGAACTTCCATACCGCAAGTGTTGTTGTTAAAATATTTTAAAGGAACTTGCATACTTTCACCAACAAGAGAATTTGCAGCAAAATGAATAATTGCTTCAATGTCATTTTCTGTAAAAACTTTATCAAGGTCTGCCATATTGCGAATATCGCCTTTATAAAATTTTGCTTTTTCATGAACAGAAGCTAAATGACCTGTTTCAAGATTATCGATTACAACAACATCTTCACCATTATTGATAAGTTCATAAACCATATGAGAGCCGATATAACCTGCTCCACCACATACTAAAACTGCCATTTTAAAATCCTCCTAAGAAAATAATATTATTAATATTTTTGATTAATTTTCTATATAACAGTAAACGTTTTCTAATTTCAATTATACATCAATAAAATATATAAATCAATACTTTTTCAAATTATTTTATTTTTAAATTTTACTGAAAACTCATTTTTTATTTTATTGTTTATTGTGATTTTATGTGGTATTATATTTAAAATAATAAAAATAACAAAGGCATAAACAAAAAACAAAGATTTTCTCATAAGAAAGGATATTTTATGTTAATTACTAATGCTGAATTTATTCAAAGATTTATACGTCTTACTGACGATGCATTCAAAAAAGGTTGGCATGAACGCAATGGTGGCAATCTAAGTTATCGTATAAAACCTGAAGAAATCGAAGAAATAAAATCTGAATTAAAAGCACCTACTAATTGGATTCCAATTGGTGTAAGTGTACCTAATTTAGCTAATGAATATTTCTTAGTTTCTGGAACTGGTCGTTATATGCGCAATATTATCTTAAAACCAGAAGATAATATTTGCATTGCTAAAATTGATGATAAAGGTGAAAATTATGCTATCATTTGGGGATTAGAAAAAGGCGGTCGTCCAACAAGTGAATTTCCAACTCATCTTATGAACCATAGCATAAAAAAAGATTTAACTAATGGGCAAAATCATGTAATTTATCATGCTCATCCAACTAATATCATTGCTCTTACTTTCGTTTTACCACTAAACGATAAAGAATTTACTCGCGAACTTTGGGAAATGGCAACAGAAGATCCTGTTATTTTCCCTGAGGGTATCGGTGTTGTTCCTTGGATGGTTCCAGGTGGTAGCGAAATAGCTAAAGCTACAAGTGAACTTATGAAAAAATATAATATTGTAGTATGGGCTCATCATGGTATGTTCTGCTCTGGTAAAGATTTTGATGAAGCTTTTGGTCTTATGGATACTGCGGAAAAAGCTGCTGAAATCTGTGTAAAAGTTCGCTCAATGGGTGGCAAAAAACAAACTATTACCACTCAAAACTTCCTTGATTTAGCTAAAGATTTTAAAATAGATTTAAATAAAACTTTCTTAAAATAAACATCATAAAAAAGCTGTAACAATTAGAGATATCCTCTTTTGTTACAGCTTTTTTTAGTAAATCAACTTTATATCATTTTCTTTAATATAATCAAACCACTCAATATTAGGTTCTTTGTCCGTTACAATTGTGTCAATTTGAGCTAAATCACATGTTTTAGTAAATGCAGTTTTATCAAATTTCGTACTATCTGCTAATAAAATACTTTTTTGTGCTTGTTCTATCATTTGTCGTTTAATAATACTTTCCGGCTCATTTGATTCCATCAAACCTTTTTTTATATCTAAAGCCTTACAACTAATAAGAACTGTATCTACATAATATTTTTTTATAGTCTCACAAGCAATAGGTCCAACTAAAGCATAAGAATGAGCTCTTAATTCTCCACCAGTTGAAATTATTTTAAAATCACTATTTACAAATTCATTTATAAGTCTTATAGAATTTGTAATTATGGTTAAATCTTTCTTATCTTTTAAATATCGCAATAATGCTAAACATGTAGTGCTTGCATCTACCATTAAGGTATCGCCATCATTAATCAAGTGTTCAGCTTTTTTAGCTATATAAACCTTATTACTATTATTAATATCTATGCGTTTTAAAAAAGAAATATCTTGACTTGTATGGTCATTTATTACCGCTCCACCATAACAACGTTTAACTAAATTTTGTTGCTCTAACTTCTCTAAATCACGCCTTATTGTTTCATCAGTTACATCAAATAATTTACTCAAATCTTGTACATAAACTTTTTGGTGCTGATTTAATAATTTCATTATTTCCCGACGTCGCTCAATACCTAGCATAAAATCACCCCAAAATCTATAAATATTATTTATAATCTTATAATCATTATAGAATATCCCTATAAAAAATACAAATAAATTGCTCCTAGATAAAGTTTTTGTACCTAATCAATTTGTTCAAATAACTATCTTCACGCAATAATAATTTTTTTATATTACCTTGTTCTATGATTTTTTCTTCTCCACAAATAATAATATCGTCAAAAAATCGCAACAAACTTATATCATGAGAAGTTACTATCATCGTTTGTTTTTGATATTTTTCCATAAGTTGACTACATATATTATTTGTCGTTTTTATATCAAGCCCTGCTGTAGGTTCATCTAATAAAATTATATCTTTTTGTTTTGCTAAACAAATAGCTAATTGTAATCTATGCTTTTGCCCACCTGATAATTTATTGCCATCATTGCCCACTATATAATCCAATCCCACTTGCTTTACAAAATCTAATAAGTATACATTTTCTAAGGATTTATATATTTCTTCATCAGTGATATTTTCATAAAGCATTTTAAAATTATCACGTATAGATAAATTAAAAATATGATGTTCTTGAAATGCTACTGCAAAATGTTCACGTATGGATTTTTCAGCTAAATCATCGTAATTTTTACCTTGTATAAAGATATTTCCCTTCAATGGATATAATAATCTCATTAACACATAAAATAATGTGGATTTTCCACAACCACTAGTGCCGACAATCAAGGTTTTATTGCCTTTTTTTATAGATAAATTTATATCTTTCAATAAAACTTTATCATATCCATAAGCTAAATCTTTCAACAATAATTGCACATCTTCACATTTCTTATCTTCTTGATTTTCATTTTTTACTTCATTATTTGTATCAGCAATAAATTTTTTCTCTTGCATAAAAATAGCTAAATCTTGCCAACGTTTACTAGCTTCATCAAAATGCTCTATTAATGAAGGCATCATCGCTAACACTTCTAAGACAGCTTGATAAGTCAATATTATTGTAATCGCCATAATGGGATTAAAATCTTGTGTATTCACCAAATAAATACTTATAGCCAGACAAATAACTACATAAGCTCCCATTATAAATTCACTACATAGATTAACTTTTAATTTTAATTTAAATAAATTTTGCTGATATTGTTGATACTGCTCAATACTATGGCTAATATTTTTCAATCTATATTTGTCATAATTATAGAAAGATAGTTCCCTATTACCTTCATAAAACTCTATAATCTCTTGAGTCAATAAAAATTTATGCTTTTTTAATTTCAAATATCTTCGCCATGTCATATAAGGTATGACTATCATAAATACAAGCCATGAACTAATTAGTAATATCATTAAATCATAACTATATAGAAAAAACCATATAGATAAAATAAATACACTTATCGTAGTGATAATAGGTGGCAAAAAGAAACGCAGAAAACTATCTCTTAAATTATCTACTGCATTTACAATTAAATCAAAAGCATCTCCATTTTCTGTTTGTTGCTTAAATGGCAATGCTTTGATAATTTTTATCAAAACAAATACTCTAAAACTCGTAAATAGAGAAAAACCTACTTTATGTGTAAAATATCGCTCTAAATAACGAAAGACAGCCCTCATTACACCGCAAAAGCGTACACCTACAATAGCAAGTGATAAAACATAAAGTGGCGGTTGCAGGGCAGCACTAGCTATCAACCATGCTGAAAGTCCCATTAAACTTATTGAGCTTAATGTTGAAATAGTACCTACTAATATTGCTAATAATAAACTCCATATTACAGGTCTTATCATATTACTCAATATCTGTACCATTTCAAATACTCCTTTCACCTTCTATTATTTCACTAAAATAATTTATTTTATCCTTAATTTTTTCATTATCCACTAATTTTCCCTGTTGTAAATAAATCAATTCGTCAGCATTTTTTAAAGTCTGTAAGCGATGACCAATGATTATTACAGTTACTTTATTTTTTAAATCAGATAAAATTCTTTGTATCAACTTTTCATTATATACATCTAAATTTTCCATAGGTTCATCTAATAATAATAATTTTGGTCTACCAATTAAAGCTCTAGCTAAACCTAAACGACGCTTTTGCCCAGAACTTAAATTCATCGCTGAAGTTATTTCTGTATCATATCCCTGTGGCATTGATTTTATAAATTCATCTAAATTTACCAACTGACAAATATGTTCTATTTCTTTTAAATTAAAATCTCTACCTAAAGTTATATTTTCCCTGATTGTCGCTGAAAAAATATATGGCTCTTGAGCTACCCAGCCAATTTGACTTTGCCACCATTGTTTATCTAAATCAGCTAAATTATAATCATTGATTAAGATTTCTCCATATTGGCATTTTTCTATACCTAATAATAATTTAAATAATGTGGATTTTCCTGCCCCATTATCTCCAGTCAAAACAAACTGCTTGCCTTTTTTTATTTTTAAACTAAAATCATCAATTGCCCATTTATCGCTATCTTGATATTTATAATAAACATTTTTCAATTCAATCTGCACAATATCTGTATCATTAAATTTTAAATTTGTCTTACTTTCCTTTATACAGTTTAGTTTATCAATCATAGCATAAATTTCACTAGAAGCTGTAATTCCATTCATGGCATCATGAAAAGCTGAACCAAATTGACGAAAAGGCTGATAAAATTGTGGGGCTATCAATAAGATAAAAAATACAGGTAAAAATTCCACATGTCCATAGATGAGTCTAAGACCAATATTTACAGCGATAATAGCTATACTTAATGTAGAAATAAATTCTAACATAAAAGCTGAAATAAAAGCTATGCGCAAAACTTTTAAAGTCGCCTGACTAAAAAGTTTACCATTTTTATTTATTTCACTTAATTGTCTTTGTGTTTGATTATACGCTTTAACAATCAATAAACCAGGCAATAAATCTGCCATATACATAGTTAATTTTTGAAAAACTTGCCACTGTTTTTTATTTTCCTTATCTGCAATTTTGCCAATTAAAATCATAAAAAATGGTATTAATGGTGCAGTAATCAAAAAAATCAATCCAGATATCCAATCATTGATAAAAGTAAATATCAATAAAATGAGCGGAATTGTACTCAATAAACCTAATTGTGGTATAAATGACGTTAAATAAATATCTAATTTATCAACGCCTTTTGTAATCAAGGCTATCCATTGCCCTTTTGCATATGAATTGGCTAAAAAACTACGCTGAGCCAATACTTCAAATAATTGTTTACGTAAATTGCTTTGTACATTTAATGATATTTTCTCCATTTGATAATGATTAAAATAATTTAGTATTGCCTTTATACAAAAAAAGAAAAACAGCAACACCAATAATGGCGTTGCTGTACTACTTTCTAAGCGAGATAAAAGTAATTTATCTGCTATATAAGCAATAATATATGCTATAGCTACAATCATCATAGCTTGCATAATATTTGATATCATCACCAAAATCAACTGTCGTTTAAAAGGGAAAATATCTTTTAATAAATTTTTATCTATCATTTTTTTAATTAATATTCTAAGTCATGATGACTTACACGTTTTCTAAATACCCAATAAGTCCAACCTTGATAAATGAGTACTACTGGTACAAAGCAAACAGCAGCAATTGTCATTATAGTCAAAGTATATTCAGTAGAAGAAGCGTTATAAATTGTTAGGCTCCAATCTGGATTTAAAGTGGATATTAAAATACGTGGGAATAATCCTGCAAATACTGCAACTGTTGTAAATACAATAGCTAAAGAAGAACCGATAAAGCCTTTAACATATTGTTGTTTTTTATAAACTAATAAGATAGAAGCTACAAAAGAAACAGCTGCTAGAATAAATAAAATAACAGAAGAAATTGACGCAAACATATCTGTATTCAATCCAGTTAAAATTAAGCAAAGTACATAGAAAATAGCTGCTGTACCACCAAGGCATACAGATACGATACGCAATCTATCAATCATTTTTGTATCAGCAAGACGAAGTGTTAAAAATACTGTTCCATGATAAGCAAATACCAATAAGAAAGTAATACCACCAACGATAGTATATAAAGATAATAAATCAAAGAAAGTACCTTTATAAATCATTTCACCATTGATAGCGAAACCTTTCATCATATTACTTACAGCAACGCCCCATAAAAATGCATCTTCCAAAGAGAATCTTTGCCGCAAGAATTTTCTAAAGTAATTTCCCCGGGAAAGTTGAGAATTCTCGTTCTTTCCGGAAGTCCTCATAAAGACGGGACTACTAATTTGCTGGCGACTAATTTCGTAAAGGGTGCTAAGGAAGCAGGCCATGAAGTCCGCCGTGTTAATACGTCTTTTGAGGATATTAATGCTTGCCGAGGCTGTTTTTTCTGTCTCAAAAACTCAGGCCAATGTCTTATCCGTGATGATGTTCCTGCAATATTGCACCTTATAGAGCAGGCTGACGTCGTAATTTTTGTAACTCCGATCTATTACTACGCGATTCATTCGTCTTTGAAAGCACTTTTGGAGCGATTTACCTCACGGAGGACTGACTTCATGAAGATGCCCAAAAAGATGGGGCTTATTGCAGTTTGCGGCGGTAAGTTTGAATGGAGTTTTGATTCTATTAATGCCCACTTTGACTCCTTAAGCAGATATCTCGGATGGAAGGATATCGGCAGAAGTGAAGCAAGGGGATATCCGACAAAAACTGATATCCAGAAAACGGAATATCCGAAGCTGGCCTATCAATTTGGTTTTAATCTAAGCTAAGGAGAGCATATGAGTAATTGGTTGTTGCGTTTTGTATTTGTTTTGTTCACCATTCTCGCGGGTTCGGCTGCAATTGCTAAGGACCTTCCTAAGGAGGAACAGATGATTGTGCGAATTGCTGAAATTCAAGTAGATCGGTCCCAGCTAGAGGAATACCTCAAGCAGGCAAGAACCGTCGGAGCAGAGTCCGTGTCGAAAGAGCCGGGTGTGATCGCGATTTTTCCGATGGTAGAGAAGCGAAACCCGGAACAAATCCGAATTGTGGAAATTTATAAGAATGAGGACCTTTGCGTGGCTAGAACGATGCCC
>OGYU01002271.1_pt1 | contig 12588 bp, 8 predicted proteins | sample 1576581 | NCBI WGS metagenome assembly OGYU01 (sample SAMEA3541547, study PRJEB24748) | human gut metagenome | biome: human gut; feature: human-associated habitat; material: faeces | place: China | collected 2012 | reverse complement strand
TTTTAGCATTTCATTATCGATGTTGTAGCATCGTACTTGCAAGCGAACTTCACCACTCGCTTGATCTTTTACCGAGATATTTTCAATGCGGTAATCATGTTTCAATAATAAATCTGTCACTTTACTGATGCCGTTCGCAGAACTCAGTTGAATAGCCAAGCGAGTACGTTTTTTATAGGTTTTACGACGAACATAACGTTGCACAATCGGGCTGATACGGATAGCGATTAAAATCATTAAAGTGGCAATAATCGCATCAAAAATAAAGCCTGCACCTGTTGCCACACCGATAGCCGCCGCAGCCCAAATGATTGCTGCAGTGGTTAAGCCTGAAATCGCATCATTTTTCTTGTGCAAAATTACCCCTGCACCTAAGAAACCGATGCCACTGATTACTTGTGCGGCAAGTCGCATAGGGTCAGTTCGGATATTATCTGAAACTTGCGCATAATGTTCTGCGGCTTGAATAGATACAATAGTGAGTACACAAGTTGTCACCGCAATAATGGCACAGGTTTTAACGCCAACCGGTTTGTGTTTAAGTTCACGTTCTAAGCCAATAATCCCGCCAAGTACAAGTGCGAGTAGCATTTTCCCTAGGATAAGTAAATAAGCCGTCTGTTCAAGAGCGGTCGAAAAAAGAAAAGAATTTTCCATGTTAATAATGAATATGAGTAAATAAAAAACGGGTATTATTCTACCTGAAAAAAGGACTTTAATGGGCAAATTTACAATCAATTTACCTTTAATTTATCGCCTTTCGGCTTGAAATTGAGTAAAATCTAAAGTTTTGAAAGATGATGATAGCTGAGAATAAATTTATGCAAAAATCAACGCCGAATATTGGCTTTGTAAGTTTAGGTTGTCCTAAAAATTTAGTGGATTCAGAACGTATTCTGACTGAATTACGTACTGACGGGTATAACATTGTGCCAAGTTATGAAAATGTGGACTTGGTCATTGTGAATACTTGCGGCTTTATTGATAGTGCTGTGCAGGAATCCCTAGAAGCCATTGGAGAGGCGTTGGAAGAAAATGGACGCGTGATTGTGACCGGCTGTTTAGGGGCGAAAGAAGATCAAATTCGCCAAGTTCACCCAAAAGTATTGGAAGTGAGCGGTCCGCACAGTTATGAAACAGTAATGGCACAAGTACATAAATACGTACCAAAACCAGAGCATAATCCTTACACCAGCCTTGTACCAAAACAAGGGGTGAAATTAACACCAAAACACTATGCTTATTTGAAAATCTCAGAAGGTTGTGATCATCGTTGTACATTCTGTATAATCCCTTCATTACGTGGGGATTTAGAAAGCCGTTCTATTACTCAAGTATTGGATGAAGCAAAACGTCTTGCTGATGCGGGTGTGAAGGAATTGTTAGTTGTTTCACAAGATACTTCTGCTTATGCGATGGATACGCAACGTAAAGAAGGTGGCGTGAAAACGGCCTTCTGGAATGGTATGCCAATTAAAAATGACTTAATGACCTTGTGTAAACAGCTTGGTAAATTAGGTATTTGGGTGCGTTTACATTACGTTTATCCTTATCCACATGTGGATGATTTAATCCCATTAATGGCGGAAGGTTTATTATTGCCTTATTTGGATATTCCATTACAACATGCGAGTCCGAAAATTTTAAAAGCAATGAAAAGACCAGGAAAAATTGACCGCACTTTAGAGCGTATCAAGCAATGGCGTGAGATTTGTCCAGATTTAACTTTGCGTTCAACTTTCATCGTAGGTTTCCCAGGTGAAACAGAAGAAGACTTCCAAATGTTATTGGATTTCTTAAAAGAAGCACAACTTGATCGCGTGGGCTGTTTCAAATTTAGCCCGGTAGAAGGCGCACCTGCAACCGAAATGGCTGACCAAGTGCCTGAAGATGTAAAAGAAGAACGTTTCCACCGCTTTATGCAGTTACAACAAGAAATTTCGGCTGAACGATTAAAACAAAAAATTGGCCAAACGCTTGATGTAATTGTGGATGAAATTGATGACGAAGGTATCATTGGCCGTACAAAAGCTGATGCACCAGAAGTTGATGGCTTAGTTTATATTGAAAATCTAAGTGGAGCGCCAGTGAAAGTAGGCGAATTTATTAAAGTAACCATTACCCATTCAGATGAATATGATCTGTGGGGAACCTGTTAATTATTAATCTTATTTATTTTTTACCAAAGGAATTAAAAAATGGCAGAAACACAAAAACAACCAAGTGTTATCCGTTTTGAACAAGAAGTTGCGGCAAAAAATTATGAAGCAGCTTGCGTAGAATTGCTCGATATTTTAAGCAAAATTGATACTAATTTTGGTGGCATTGAAGGCATTGAAATTGATTATCCTAGCCAATTAAATGATGAATTAGTACAAGATAAAATTAAGCATTTTTGCACCCGTGTAGCGGTAGCAATGAGCGAGCTATTTTCTGATCCTAAATTAGATATTTCTGAAGGCGGAGCACAACGTTTCTTTACCTTACAACGTTGGATTAATATGATTTTTGCATCATCACCTTTTGTGAATGCGGATCATGTTTTGCAAACTTATAACCGCAATCCAGATAAAACCAATTTATCCGATTTCCATTTAGATAATACAAGATCATCATTAATTAAATTCTGTATTTTCTACCTGCCAGAATCTAATGTGAATGTTAATCTTGATGCTTTATGGAATTTAGATCCAGAGTTATGCGCATCGCTTTGTTTTGCATTGCAATCACCACGTTTTATTGGTACAGAACAATCATTTTCTAAGCGTGGTACGCTTTTACAATGGTTCCCTGAAAAATTAGCGACAATTGAAAATTTAAATAATGTGCCGAGTGCAATTTCACACGATGTATATATGCATTGCAGCTACGATATTGCTGAAAATAAACACTGGGTGAAAAAAGCATTAAACCAAGTTATTCGTCGTCATTTATTACAAGGTGGATGGGCAGATCGCGATGTCACGAAATTAGGTGAACGTGATGGCAAACCAGTCATGGTCGTATTATTGGAGCATTTCCATTCATCCCATTCAATTTACCGTACGCATTCCACTTCAATGATTGCTGCGCGTGAACGTTTTCATTTAATTGGTGTGGGTAATGATGCGGTAGATGTAGCAGGCCAAGCGGTGTTTGATGAATTCCATTTATTAAAAGGTGATAATATTTTTAGTAAATTGAATGAATTAAAAGAGATTTGTGAAAAAAATGGTGCAGCCGTTCTTTATATGCCAAGTATTGGGATGGATTTAACTACCATTTTTGCAAGTAATACGCGTCTTGCACCGGTTCAAGTGATTGCTTTAGGCCATCCAGCTACGACACATTCTGATTTTATTGAATATGTGATTGTAGAAGATGATTATGTTGGTTCAGAGAAATGCTTCAGTGAGCAATTATTGCGTTTACCGAAAGATGCCTTACCTTATGTGCCTTCAGCACTTGCACCGCAACACGTAGAATATCGATTACGTGAAAACCCTGAAGTGGTGAATATTGGTATTGCTTCAACTACAATGAAGCTTAACCCCTATTTCTTGGCAGCATTAAAGGCTATTCGTGATCGTGCTAATGTGAAAGTTCATTTCCACTTTGCATTAGGTCAATCTAGTGGTGTGACGCATCCTTATGTTGAGCGTTTTATTAAATCTTATTTAGGCAATGATGCGACAGCTCATCCACATGCACCTTATGATCAATATCTTCGTATTTTGCATAACTGCGATATGATGGTGAATCCATTCCCATTCGGGAATACGAATGGCATTATTGATATGGTGACATTAGGTTTAGTAGGTATATGTAAAACCGGTGCAGAAGTCCATGAACATATTGATGAGGGGTTATTCAAACGTTTAGGTTTACCGGAATGGTTAATTGCAAATACGGTAGATGAATATGTTGAACGTGCAATTCGTTTAGCCGAAAACCATCAAGAACGTTTAGAGCTTCGTCGTCATATCATTGAAAATAACGGCTTACAAACCTTATTTACAGGCGATCCAAGCCCAATGGGTAAAGTGTTACTTGAAAAATTTGAGGAATGGAAAGCGGCAAATTTAGCTGAAAAGCCAAAGAAAAAAGCAACTAAATCTGCAACCACAAAAGAGAAGACCACCAAGTCTACCACAACAAAGAAAAGTGCGGTCAAATCTGAAGGTAAATCTGAGCCGAAAAAAACGGTAAAGAAAACTACGAAAAAAGCAGATAAATAATCAATAAATCCCCGAAAGGGGATTTTTTATTGAGAAAAATTAAACAAAGCCTCATTTTTTCTAAAAAAACTTGATTTTGTGGCGTAAAGCCTGTAATTAATAGACCCATTCAACACAACATAAAATAAGGAAAAATTCATGAAAAACGTCGGTTTTATCGGTTGGCGCGGAATGGTCGGTTCCGTATTAATGGATCGTATGGTGCAAGAGCAAGATTTTGCCAATATTAATCCAGTTTTCTTCACTACTTCTCAAGCAGGTCAAAAAGCTCCTGTATTCGCAGGTAAAGAGGCGGGTGAGCTTAAAAATGCATTCGACATTGAAGAACTTAAAAAATTAGACATTATCGTAACCTGTCAAGGTGGTGACTATACCAATGAAGTTTATCCAAAATTAAAAGCAACAGGTTGGGATGGTTATTGGGTTGATGCCGCTTCTGCGCTACGTATGAAAGATGATGCAATTATCGTGCTTGATCCGGTAAACCAACACGTGATTTCTGAAGGCTTGAAAAAAGGCATTAAAACTTTCGTAGGCGGTAACTGTACCGTGAGCTTAATGTTAATGGCTATCGGTGGTTTATTTGAAAAAGATTTAGTGGAATGGGTATCTGTCGCAACTTACCAAGCGGCTTCAGGTGCGGGCGCAAAAAATATGCGTGAATTACTTTCACAAATGGGCTTATTAGAACAAGCGGTTTCAAGTGAATTAAAAGACCCTGCTTCGTCAATTTTAGATATTGAACGTAAAGTGACTGCAGAAATGCGTTCTGATAGCTTCCCAACGGATAACTTCGGTGCAGCATTAGGTGGTAGCTTAATCCCTTGGATTGACAAACTTCTCCCAGAAACAGGACAAACTAAAGAAGAATGGAAAGGTTATGCAGAAACCAACAAAATCTTAGGTTTAAGCGACAATCTAATTCCTGTTGATGGCTTATGCGTACGTATTGGTGCATTACGTTGCCACAGCCAAGCATTCACCATCAAACTGAAAAAAGACTTACCATTAGAAGAAATTGAACAAATTTTAGCGGCTCACAACGAATGGGTGAAAGTGATTCCAAACGATAAAGAAACCACATTACGTGAATTAACCCCAGCTAAAGTAACAGGTACATTAAGCGTACCGGTTGGTCGTTTACGTAAATTGGCAATGGGTCCAGAATACTTAGCGGCATTCACTGTAGGTGACCAATTATTATGGGGTGCTGCAGAGCCAGTTCGCCGTATCTTAAAACAATTGGTGGCGTAAGTTTTACTTTCACTACAAAGGGCGTATTTACTACGCCCTTTTCATTACTACAAAAGATAATATGTTACGATCTATCTTTGTTTTTATTACAATTTCTTTAATGACATTTCTTTTGCAATATTGGTTTGTCTCACGCCTTGGTTATCCTGAAACCTTTGCAACAACATGCCAAGATTACACGGGTGAATTCTTATCTGAGGCACGTTGTGAATATACGTTTAATATATTATTTACAACGATAACTGTTGCGTTTTTAGCATTGTTTCCTTTTATTATTTCTCAGAAATTATCTTGTTTTATTATCGGTTGTTTGTGGCTTGGGTTTTTATGGCTATTGGGTTCAGTTTTTATCACCTTTGATAGTACAGATTTAGGAAATACACTTGAGCTTTCAAGCTTATTTCACTATGTTTGGATCGAATTAAAAATACCTTATATCATCATATCTGTTATCACTATCCCTACACTATTTTTTGTTAAAAAATTATGATCAGAGAACCTCATTTTCATCAATTTGCTCTTGCAGAGTTATTGCCTTTTTTTGAGCAATTTCCGACGCAATATCTTTCTGGCGAACGAAATATCAAATTGGCTTATCGTCATTTGGTTCAGCCTGAAAGTGCGGTCAGAAAATTGATGATTTTGGTGAATGGTCGAGCAGAAAATATGCTGAAATGGACTGAGTTGGCCTATGATTTTTACCAACAAGGTTATGATGTTTTGCTTTTCGATCACCGAGGACAAGGCTATTCACAGCGTATTATTCCTCAAAAAGGGCATTTAGACGAGTTTCGTTTTTATACTGATGATATGGCAAAAATCATTGAAAAAACGACCACACTTTATGCTTATCAAGCGAAATATATTCTTGCACATTCCCTCGGTGCTTTGATTTCCACCTATTATCTGGCCAATTATGATCATCATATTAAAAAGGCCGTGCTTTCTTCGCCTTTCTTTGGCGTTCCCATGAAACATCCATTACGAGATGAAGTCATCATTGCAACGATGATGGCATTTGGTCAGGGTCATCGCTATGTTTTTGGCAAAGGACATTACAAACCGGCAGATTTAAACCTTAATGAACTTAGCCATTCTAAAACGCGAATGAAATGGATGAACCGAATTAATCGTAAACGCGCGGCTATTCACTTAGGCGGCCCGACATTCCGCTGGGTACATTTGTGTTTAAATGCAATAAAAGCGCTCCCTAAAATCATTCCAAGAGTGGAAACACCTGTGCTTATTTTACAAGCGGAAAAAGAAAAAATTGTGGATAATAAAAATCTTGAAAAATTGACCGCACTTTTTCCGCATGCAGAATACATGCTTGTACCTCAAGCAAAACATGAAATCCTTTTTGAAAAGGATAACGTAAGAAAAACGGTGCTTGAACGTATTCATCTTTTTCTCAATTCTTAAATTTACCTTATTTAATTGAAAAAACATTATATATTGATTTATATAATGTTTTTTTATTTTTATTCAGTATTAATTGTTCTTTTTTTGACCAAGATCACAGTTTCTCTTTTATTACCTCTCTATAATCAAAATAACTCTTTAGAGTTATTTTTTAATTATGTGTAGTTGGAGTGTCTATGTCAAAAATGAAGAAAATCGTCACCACACTTTGCTTGGCTGGTGTCGGCGCTGTGGCATTGTGGGGAACTCAATGGGTTATGCATAAAACAAGTTCACCGGAGTTTTGTGTCAGTTGTCATTCAATGAGCTATCCAAAAGAAGAATGGGAAGGTTCGAGTCACTTTGCTAATGCAAAAGGCGTTCGAGCACAATGTTCGGACTGCCATATTCCAAAAGAAGGTTGGCATTATGTCAAAGCTAAATTTATTGCTTTAAAAGACTTGTGGTATGAAGCACAAGGCAAGATTGAGAATAAAGAAAAATATGAAGCCCACCGTGCAGAGCTTGCTCAAATGGTATGGAATGATATGAAAGCCAATGATTCAGAAACCTGTCGTAGCTGTCACAGTTTTGATGCAATGGAGCTTTCAAAACAAACTAAATTAGCAAAACAAACTCATACAGATGCCCAAACAAATGGCCAAACCTGTATTGATTGTCATAAGGGCATTGTTCACTTCCTTCCTGAAGTGCATGGCGATCAAAATGCGCAAAAATCCTCTGAAGCAAAAGGTGGCTCAATCTCAGATGGTTCTGCTATTTTCGCTACTGAAATGGTGAAAGCGACCAATGATAAAGGAAATGAGGTTCGCCTCATGCCTTATGCAGAATTAATGCAATGGAAAGTAAATGGCGATCAAGTTCAAGGTACCTTACATGGTTGGCAACAAGTGGGGGCTGAAGCCGTTGTTTATCAAGAATTAGGTAAACGCATCACGCTTGCTTTATTGGATGAAGATGCACGTAACCATGTTCAAGTCGTAAAAACAGTACATGATGCAGTAACGGATTCTGAGTGGAAAGAAATCAATGTTGCGGTGAATGTCGCAAAAGAAAAAATGTCATCAGATCTGACCGCACTTAATCAATATGGCAATCAGTTAAATCAAACTCAATGTAGTGGTTGTCACGCAGCAATTGGTGCAGATCATTACACCGCTAACCAATGGATTGGTGTGGTGAATTCTATGAAAGACCGTACATCAATGAACAAAGATGAAGTACGTGCATTAACTATCTATCTGCAACGCAACGCCAAAGATATGGCAAAACAATAATGAATTAACTATCTAAAACGAGGCTGAAATGAAAAAGAATAACGTAAATAAACAACGTCGTGATTTTCTGAAAAAAACATCTTTAGGTGTGGCAGGTAGTGCCCTTTCTGGTGGTATGGTGGGCGTTGTATCAAAAAGTGCGGTAGCAAAAGAAGCTGAAATGAAAACAGTAGTTACTGCTGCTCACTGGGGACCGCTTGGTGTGGTTGTGGAAGATGGTAAGGTCGTGAAATCCGGTCCTGCTATTGAGCCTGCTGTACCGAACGAATTACAAACTGTTGTTGCCGATCAGCTATACAGTGAAACTCGCGTGAAATATCCAATGGTGCGTAAAGGCTTTTTAGCTAACCCAGGAAAAAGTGACACCACAATGCGGGGGCGTGATGAGTGGGTACGCGTTTCTTGGGATCAGGCCTTGGATCTAGTGCACAACCAACTTAAACGCGTGCGCGAAAAATATGGTTCAACAGGCATTTTTGCTGGTTCTTACGGATGGTTTAGCTGCGGTTCACTACATGCCTCTCGTACTTTGTTGCGTCGTTATATGAATGCCACTGGTGGTTTTGTAGGGCACAAAGGTGACTACTCCACTGGTGCGGCGCAAGTAATTATGCCACATGTGCTCGGTACTATCGAAGTCTATGAACAACAAACCAGCTGGGAATCTGTGTTGGAAAATAGTGATATTATCGTGCTTTGGTCAGCTAATCCGCTCACTACTATGCGTATTGCATGGATGTCTACAGACCAAAAAGGGATTGAATATTTCAAAAAATTCCAAGCTACGGGCAAACGAATAATTTGTATCGACCCACAAAAAAGTGAAACCTGCCAAATGCTAAATGCAGAATGGATTCCAATAAATACAGCAACGGATGTACCATTAATGCTTGGTATTGCGCATACTTTAGTTGAACAAGGCAAACACGATAAAGATTTCTTGAAAAAATATACGTCAGGTTACGCTAAATTTGAGGAATATTTATTAGGTAAAACAGATGGTCAACCAAAAACGGCAGAATGGGCGGCAAAAATTTGTGGTGTGCCAGCAGAAACCATTAAGCAACTTGCAGCAGATTTCTCCACCAAACGTACCATGTTAATGGGCGGTTGGGGTATGCAACGTCAACGCCATGGTGAACAAAGCCACTGGATGTTAGTCACTCTTGCATCTATGTTAGGTCAAATTGGTTTGCCTGGCGGTGGCTTTGGTTTGAGTTATCATTATTCAAATGGCGGGGTACCAACAGCGACAGGCGGTATTATTGGCTCTATTACAGCTACCCCATCAAGTAAACCAGGAGCGCAAACTTGGTTAGATGATACGTCTAAATCAGCTTTCCCATTGGCACGTATTGCTGATGTATTACTCAATCCGGGTAAAACTATCCAGTATAACGGTACTGAAATTACTTACCCGAATATCAAAGCGGTGTATTGGGCAGGCGGCAACCCGTTTGTTCACCATCAAGATACTAATACCTTAGTGAAGGCTTTCCAGCAACCTGATGTGGTGATTGTGAATGAGGTAAACTGGACGCCAACTGCGCGCATGGCAGATATTGTCTTGCCGGCAACTACCAGTTATGAACGTAATGACTTAACCATGGCAGGTGACTACTCCATGATGAGCGTTTACCCGATGAAACAAGTGGTTCCGCCACAATTTGAAGCGAAAAATGACTACGATATTTTCGTTGAACTCGCAAAACGAGCAGGTGTGGAAGAACAATACACCGAAGGTAAAACGGAAATGGAATGGCTGGAAGAATTCTACAATGCAGCCCTTACTGCCGCTCGAGCAAACCGTGTTGCAATGCCACGTTTTGATAAATTCTGGGCAGAAAATAAACCGTTAAGCTTTGAAGCGGGTGAAGCTGCGAAGAAATGGGTTCGTTATGGTGAATTCCGTGAAGATCCATTACTCAATCCTCTCGGCACGCCGTCAGGTAAAATTGAGATTTTCTCTGATGTTATCGAGAAAATGCATTATGACGACTGTAAAGGTTACCCAAGCTGGATGGAGCCAGAAGAATTTGCGGGTAATGTGACAGAAGAATATCCGTTAGCTTTAGTGACGCCACACCCTTACTATCGTTTACATAGCCAATTGGCACATACTTCATTACGTCAAAAATATGCGGTAAATGATCGTGAGCCAGTGATGATTCACCCTGAAGATGCGGCTGCTCGCGGTATTAAAGACGGTGATATTGTTCGCATTCATAGCAAACGCGGCCAAGTGCTTGCAGGTGCAGTTGTAACAGAAAATATCATTAAAGGTACTGTCGCTCTCCATGAAGGTGCGTGGTATGACCCAATGGACTTAGGTGAAAGTGAAAAACCATTGTGTAAAAATGGTTGCCCGAACGTATTAACACGCGATGAAGGCACATCAAAACTTGCACAAGGTAACTCACCGAATACCTGTATTGTTCAGGTTGAAAAATTTACTGGTAATGCACCTGAAGTGACGGTATTCAAACAACCGAAACACGCTGTGTAAAACCAATAAAAAAATGACCGCACTTTGATTTTATCCATTCAGGTGCGGTCTTTTTTCAATGAGTTTTTCTGTACTTTGTTTTTTTCACCTATCAAATCAATTTTCTCTACCTTTCCTTCTCACCACCAAAATGTGATCTGCCTCCCAGTTTTAAATCTTGTCTTGTACTAGAATTAATCCATAGTCCTCTTTTACAGACAAATATTAAAGGCCTGATGGTGTAAAAAGATCAGGTATTACTTTGATTCACAACGTAGAAAAAAGGAGAAAACGGATGACAAAAGATCTTAATGTCTTTGATAAACACTATGGTTTATTGATCAACGGTGAATGGACAAATGGCTCTGAAGGTAACACCTTAACATCACATAATCCTGCAAATGGTGAAGCATTAGCGACCTTTATTGACGCTACTGATGCGGATGTCGATGCTGCAGTGAATGCTGCGAAAGAAGCCTTTAAAACCTGGAAAAATACCAGTGCAACGGAACGAGCTACAATTTTGAATAAAATTGCAGATATTATTGATGAAAATACTGAATTATTTGCTTTACAAGAAACGTTGGATAACGGAAAACCGATTCGCGAAACACGTGCAGCAGATATTCCGTTAGCATCAGATCATTTCCGTTATTTTGCCAGTGTTATTCGCTCAGAAGAAGGTGTAGCAAACCAACTGGATAGCGAAGATTTGTCGTTGATTTTACGCGAGCCTATTGGCGTTGTTGGTCAAATTATTCCATGGAACTTTCCGTTCTTAATGGCTGCATGGAAAATAGCGCCGGCATTGGCAGCAGGTTGTACCGTCGTGATTCACCCATCTTCCTCTACTTCATTGAGCTTACTTTCCTTAGCTCAAAAAATTAATCATTTATTGCCGAAAGGTGTCTTCAATGTTATTACTGGTAAAGGTTCTAAATCTGGCGAATATATGTTGCACCATACTGGATTTAACAAACTGGCGTTCACCGGTTCCACCGAAATCGGTAGAAAAATTGGTGTGGCTGCTGCTGAAATGTTGATTCCATCCACCTTGGAATTAGGTGGTAAATCAGCCAATATTTTCTTTGACGATATGCCGTTTGATAAAGCATTGGAGGGAGCACAAAAAGGAATTCTCTTTAACCAAGGGCAAGTGTGTTGTGCCGGTTCACGCATCTTCGTACAAGAAAGCGTTTACGATAAATTTATCGCGGCACTAAAAGAAGAATTTAAGAAAGTTAAAGTCGGCTTACCTTGGGAAGATGACACGCAAATGGGGGCGCAAGTAAACGGAAATCAAGTTAAGGTTATTAGCAAGTATGTTGATATTGCTAAAGAAGAAGGGTGTCAAATCATCCTTGGTGGAGGTAAATCAACCGACCCGGCATTGGCTCGAGGCGAATTTTTCCAACCAACCTTAATTTTAGCGCCAGATAACAAAAAACGCGTGGCACAAGAAGAAATTTTTGGTCCGGTTGCTGTGGTAATCAAATTTAAGGATGAAGCAGATGTAATTAAAATGGCAAATGACAGTGATTATGGCCTAGGTGGCGCGGTGTGGACATATAACATTAACCGTGCGCTACGAGTTGCACGCGCACTTGAAACCGGTCGTGTTTGGGTGAACTGTTATAACCGTTTACCAGCTGGCGCTCCTTTCGGTGGTTATAAAACCTCCGGTATAGGTCGTGAAACCCATAAAATGATGCTTGACGCTTATACACAGGTGAAAAATATCTTCATCAGCACCCGTGAAGAGCGCGAAGGCATGTATTAATCATTCACTTTCTAACCTAAAAAAATGACCGCACTTTGATTTGTATCTCAAAAGTGCGGTTATTTTTTTACCTATATCAAATTATGATTAGATTCTATTAAAAAACGTGCCTTAAATCTTTACTCGTACTAAATAAGTGGTATCTTTATAACC
>OGYU01002265.1_pt1 | contig 12615 bp, 10 predicted proteins | sample 1576581 | NCBI WGS metagenome assembly OGYU01 (sample SAMEA3541547, study PRJEB24748) | human gut metagenome | biome: human gut; feature: human-associated habitat; material: faeces | place: China | collected 2012 | reverse complement strand
GGATTATGAGTAGGTCAGTGCTATTGATTATTGCATCAGTATTATTTGCACCAAGCCATATTGTGATTTCATATAAAAATGTAAAATGATATTTACAACTTCAAGTTTATGGAACCGGCGCTCTCGGATAACTTTCCAAGAGTGCCGGTTGTTCACCCTGCCTGGAGCATGTTTTCGATAAAGATTCCGTAGCCCCGCGTGGGGTCATTTACAAAGACGTGGGTGACGGCACCGATAATTTTCCCGTTCTGGAGGATCGGGGAACCGCTCATGCCCTGGACGATTCCACCGGTTTTTTCCAGCAGTCTTTCATCCGTTACCTGGATTTCGATTCCGCGGTTGATGTTGTCGTGATCCAGGTGAAGGGCTTTGATTTCGATCGTATAGAGCTGCGGCGCTCCGTCCTCCTCCAGGCAGCTCAGGATCTGTGCTTCTCCTTTTTTTACTTCCTGTTTCAATCCAACCGGCAGTGCTTCGCCCTGTATTTCGTCCGCTTCTTCCTGGCTCAGGGTGCCGAAGATTCCTTCGACAGAATTTATGGAGATCGCGCCGATCCGGTTTTCTTTCTTATAATCGATCACTCCGGTCAGTTCTCCCGGCGTTCCACTAATGCCTTTTCGAATGTTGACGATTTTTGTTTTGTAAAGACTGCCGCTCTGTACCTCCATCAGGTCCGCCGTATCCGTATCGTTGATTCCATGTCCCAGCGCGCCGAAGCCGTTTTTCTCATCCAGATAGGTCATCGTACCCACACCCTGCGCGTTATCCCGAATCCAGATCCCCAGCTTGTATACCCCCTCTGTGTTCTGCTGCGGCGTAACCATCACATCAAAGGTCTGTCCGTCCCTACAGATCGTCAGACACAGCTCCTTTCCCTCCGACGCTGCCACTTGCTCAGTGAACTGCTTTTTTCCTTCCAGTTCTACGCCATCCACCTTTAAAATGTAATCTCCCGCCCTCAACAGGTATCTTGCCGGTTCCTTTCTGCTATGATCCAATCCTTCAAAATCGCTTTCTGCGATCACTAAAATCCCCTCGGTTTTGATGTAAATTCCCACCGGGACGCCTGCCGGAATCAACCGCTGTCCCTCGACCACATGGACGTCCACCTGTTTGAACGGCACGATTCCAAACAGCTTTACATCCATCGTGTAATCCTGAATCTGACTCGCCTGCACGGTCAGCGGTCTGTTCAAATTGACCGGAATCACGTCCTTCTGCGCCGTCTTTTCGCCGTAAATCGTTCCGCTCACCGGCACATCCAAAAACAACTCCTGCTCTTCTCCGGCGCGAATCCGGATGGAGGAGGGAATTTTCTGCCAGGTCTGGTAAATCCAACCGCCAGCACCACCAAGCACCGCCATCAAAATCCAGAATGCTAAAATCTTCCGAAGACAAGGCTTTCGTTTCTTCCCGGCTGCATGCGCAGGAAAAACGCTGCTTGGCGCATGGGGCAGCGAAGCTGCACTGTTTTGCATACAGTCTTCCGGATTCCGTTTTTTGACAACGTCTTTTTTCTCCATGCAGCTTCTCCTTTCTGATTTCCTTCCAATAGTCTGTAGAACCCTGCTCCTGTGGACAGTCGTATCAGCGACATTCTTCCACTCCGTCGCATATGCGATCCCAGCAGAGCGTTTTTTATCGTATAGATACAAAGTTTCCTGTACGATAAAAAAAGAGAACATCATCTCTGACGTCCTCTTTAGTATGCTCAGTTCTGTTTCTTTTTTTCTGCCAAATCCTTCATTTCTTTTGCATTGGCAAGTACCGATTCTGTCAGCTGCGCCGCTCCGGAAAGCCTTGCAAGCTCTTTCAGGCTGTCTGCCTCGGACAACTCTGTGATCGTCGTCGCCGTGGAATGGTCGGTTGCATTTTTTTCAATATAAAAATGATGATCCGCCATCGCCGCGATCTGCGGCAGATGTGTGATGCAGATAATCTGGTGCGTTCTGCCTAAAATTCCCAGTTTTTCCGAAACCTTCCAGGCGGTCTTTCCGCTGATTCCGGCATCAATTTCATCAAAAATAAACGTGCCGATCTTTTCCTGCTTCGCCGTAATCGTCTTTAGCGCAAGCATGATTCTGGAGAGCTCGCCGCCGCTTGCAATCGCCGCCAGCGGTTTGACCGGCTCTCCGGGATTAGTCGAAATCAAAAATACAACCTCGTCCTTTCCCTCTGCACCAAAGCTGTCTTTTTGCGTCAGGGAAACCTGAAATTCCACATGCAGAAAGTTCATATCCTGCAATGCGTTTTCCATGTCCTTCTGAAACCCCTGCGCCGCCTTTGTTCGAAGCGCTGTCAGACTCTGTGCCAGCTGCGCTAACATTTTTTCGTTCTCGGAAAGCTCCCTGCGCTTTTGTTCCAGCCATTCCTCCTGGTGCAGCAGGCGATCCAGCTCCTGATTTTTCTGCTCTGCGTAAGCCAAAACTTCTTCTATAGTGCTGCCGTATTTATCTTTCAGGTGATTGACTGTATTTAAACGATTTTCCGTCTCTGAAAGCTGTTCTTCATCAAATTCGAGATCGGACAGATATTCCGAAACCGCACGGTTAAAATCGTTCAGCAGCCCGTCCACATCCGCCAGCAGCTGTACCAGTTGTCCGAGTCCGTCATCACAGGATAACGCCTGTGACAGCTCCCGAAGCGCACGCCCGGTCAGCTCCCCGGCTCCGTTTCCTTCTTCCTCTCCGGTCAGTCCGTGTACCAGATTCAACGTCTCTGCAATCTTGCGCCCGTTCACCATCCGACGGTAATCACGTTCCAGCTGCTCGTCCTCACCTGCCTGCAAATTTGCTTCTTCAATTTCGTCTCGCTCGAACTCCGCCAGCGAAATTTCCCGTTTACGCGTCTGTTCATCCAGCTCGTTTTCCGCAATCTCCTGCAGAATCGCGCTGTGCTCACGCCAGCAGGCAGCATACGCTTCTTTTACATGGGGCAGCTCTTTTTCCGCATATGCGTCCAGAATTTCCAGATGCCTCTTCGTCTGCAAGAGGATCTGGCTGTCATGTTGTCCGTGAATGTCAATCAAAAGCCCTGCCAGCTCGCGCATCTGGCGGATCGGCACAGTCTCCCCGTTAATCCGGCAGACACTCCGGTTCGGCATGACCCTTCTCTGTAAAATAATCTGATTGTCCTCCGCCGGGAGATCCATCCGGCGAAGCGCCTCTCTCACTTCTTCTGACCCTTCAAAGGTCAGCTCGATCAGCGCATATTCCGCGCCCGTCCGGATCATATCCCGATCCGCCTTTGCACCGAGCGCCAGCGCCACCGAGCCAAGAATGACGGATTTTCCGGCGCCCGTCTCGCCCGTCAGAATGTTCAGTCCCGGCTGAAAGAACACTTCCGTCTCTTCGATCAGCGCCAGGTTCCTGACATGCAGACTCACTAACATCGTTTGGCTCAATCTTGTACTCCCTTTACTGTTTCATCAGTTCCCGGATTTTTCCCATCAGAATCCGGGTATCCTCTACGGAACGAACTGCAATCATAATCGTATCATCGCCTGCGATACAGCCGACCACTTCCCCGAAATGAATGGCATCCAGCGCAGCCGCCACTGCCATCGCCATTCCGGAAACCGTCCGCATGACCAGAATATTCTGCGCCATATCCATCGACACAAAGGCGTCCCGCAGCACGCGGATATACTTGTCCGACAGCAGGTCATTTTCTTTTTTCAGAATCACATATTTCTGCCGCCCGTTTCCGGTCGGAAGCTTGGAAAGGTTCATCTGACGGATATCGCGGGAAATCGTCGCCTGCGTCACCGTAAATCCGGCTTCTTTTAATTTTTCCGCAAGCTCTTCCTGGGTTTCGATTTCATAGCGGGATACCAGCTCTGCAATTTTCTGATGTCTGTTCTGTTTCATTCCTGTTTTCTCCCCTTACAGACGGTTAATCGCTCATCTTCCGATGCAGCACGTCCAAAAAACCGGCTTCACTGATTTTGATAATCGAAGTCGTCTTGATGCTTTTGGTCACCCGCACCTCGTCAAGCGGAGCCAGCTCCACGTTTCTCGCCCCATCAAAGCATGCCTCAATCCCGGTCTCTTCCCGCCCCGCCTTGCCGATAATCCGGATAATAATCTCATCGTCCGCCCGCAGGACGATGCTTCTCGTCTGCAGGGTATGCGGACAAACCGGCGTCAGCAGAATCATCTGAGCGCCCGGCTCTACCAGAGGACCGCCTGCCGACATGTTATACCCGGTTGAACCAGTCGGCGTCGCAATGATAATGCCGTCCGCATGATATTCTTTTAACAATTTTCCATTTACATAGATCTGAAAATACAACATTCGCAGATGGCCGCAGCGCGTGATCGTGATATCGTTTAGTGCACTGTTTTCCTCTTCCATCCTGCCCTGCCGGTAAATCTGTCCGCACAGCATCATTCGGTCTTCCACCTGATAACTGCCCGCCATCAGCCGGTCAATTGCATCTTCCATTCCATTTTTTTCTACTTCTGTCAAATAGCCGAGGGTTCCCAGATTGATCCCGAGCATCGGAATCTGGCTATCCGCCGTATCCCGCGCCGCCCGCAGCATCGTCCCGTCCCCGCCCAGTACCAAAATCGCATCTGTACGGTCTCCCTCCCTCAGAAGAATCCGCTTCCATTCCTCTTTCGGAATTTCATCCGCATAAACACTGCATGACGCCTGCCGCAGCTTCAACAGCTCCTGCACCCGTCGGGTGATCTCCAGATCCGGATCTTTCGGGCGGTTCGTAATGATAATAAAATGTTTCATAATTCTTTCCCCTGCCCGGATTTTTATTCTTTGAGCGTCTCGTGTGCCTGCTCTACGATGCTCGCAATCAGCTGGCGATTTTCTTCTGTTTCGGAAATACCGCCTTTAGCAGCCTGTGTCTCTTCCAGTGCAGCCTCTGCCGCCTGTTCGCTTTCATAGGCTTCCGGCTGCTCTTCTTTCTGTATAAAAATCAGATATTCGATATTTCCCTCGGGTCCCTTGATCGGCGACCAGGTCAGCCCCAACACGGAAAAATGCAAAAGTGCCGCAAAATCCATAACCTTTGCAATGACCTCGCGATGCACTGCCGGATCGCGGACAACGCCCTTTTTCCCGACCTTTTCCCGACCTGCCTCGAACTGTGGTTTGATCAGACAAACCATCTGTCCGCCGCATTTTAAAAGTCTCCATGCCGGAAGCAGGATTTTCGTCAGGGAAATAAAGGAAACATCCACCGATGCAAAATCGAGGTCATCTGCAATCTGATCCCTCGTCAGATACCGGAAATTCGTCTTTTCCATGCAGACAACGCGCTCGTCCTGCCGCAGTTTCCACGCGAGCTGACCGTGTCCGACATCGACGGAATAGACCTTTTTCGCGCCGTTCTGCAGCATGCAGTCCGTAAAGCCTCCGGTCGAAGAACCGATATCCATACAGATATCGTCCTCCAGTGTGATCGGGAAGCACGCCATCGCCTTTTCCAGCTTCAGACCGCCGCGGCTCACATAACGCAGCGAGCTTCCCTTTACCGTGATCGTCACCTTCGATTCATCGAACATGGCTCCCGCCTTGTCCTCTCTCTGTCCCTGGACAAAGACCTCTCCCGCCATAATCACAGCCTTGGCTTTTTCTCTTGATTCTGCAAGTCCCTGCTTCACTAACAGGATATCCAAGCGTTCCTTCATTTTGCTTCCAGTTCCTTTTCTATCTTTTCCAGGACAGCGGATGTACTGATTCCGATCTCCTGTTTCAAAATATCTACATTACCGTGCTCTACATATTCGTCCGGAATCGTAATCGGCAGTACCTCGATCGGCAGCTTTTCCTGCTCCACGAGCGTAATTACCTTTTCAGACAGACCGCCACTCGCCACATTTTCTTCCATCGGCACGATCAGGTCGTGGTTCTTTGCAAGATATCGAACCATATTCTCATCGATGGGCTTGACAAATCTTGCGTTGACAACTGTACAGGAAATGCCCTTTTCTTTCAATGCTTCCCGCACCTCTACCGCAGTCTTTACCATGCTGCCGACTGCAAACAGGGCAATCTTTTCTTCTTCGAACAGCATCTCGCTCTTGCCCATTTCAACGTCCGCACGCTTGTCCGCCAGCCCGTCATACGCCTCGCCGCGGGGATACCGGATTGCGATCGGTCCTTTGAAATCATAGGCAAACTTCATCATATCGGAAAGCTCCCATTTGTTTTTGGGCGCCATGATGTGCATATTCGGGATGGACGATAAAAACGACAGATCAAAAATGCCCTGATGGGTCTCACCGTCGCTTCCGACCAGCCCCGCCCGGTCAATTGCAAAGATTACCGGAACATTCTGCAGACAGACATCGTGTAAAATCTGGTCGTAGGCACGCTGCAAAAACGAAGAATAAATCGCCACAACCGGATGCAGTCCGCCAACCGCCAGACCTGCCGCAAAGGTCACCGCATGCTCTTCCGCAATGCCAACGTCAAAAAAACGTTCGGGGTATGCCTTACGGAAACGCTTTAATCCGGTTCCGTCCGGCATCGCCGCCGTAATCGCCACCACATCGGGATGGCGCGCCGCAAGCTTTACCATGACAGTAGAAAAAATATCCGTATAGTTGGCTTTTGTCTTTTTCTTTACCGGAACACCGGTTGCCACATCGAAGGGCTCTGCCCCATGGAATCTCGCCGGATGCTTCTCTGCCGGAGCATAGCCCTTGCCCTTCTGGGTCAGAACATGGATCAGGACGCAGTTTTTGCGCCGCTTCGCCTCGCGGATGACCCGAACCAGTCCGTTGACATCGTGTCCATCCACAGGCCCTAAATAGGTGATCCCCATATCCTCAAACCACATACCCGGGATCACCAGCTGTTTTAAGCTGTTTTTGGCGCGGCGCACACCGGTCACAACGCCGTCTCCGTAACGCGTGTTGCGCAGTGCGTCGTAAATGTTGTCCTTGATGTCCAAATAGGCGTTCGAAGTACGGATGTTGTTCAGATATTTGGAAACACCGCCCACATTTTCGGAAATAGACATGTTGTTATCATTTAAAATAATGATAAAGTTCGTCTCCATCCTCGCCGCATTGTTCAGCGCTTCGTATGCCATTCCGCCTGTCAGCGCACCGTCTCCGATCACGGAAACAACGGTATTGGTTTTGCCCTGAATATCTCTTGCGCGCACAAGTCCCAGTCCGGCAGAAATCGAAGTGGAGGAATGTCCCGTATCAAAGCTGTCGCAGTCGCTCTCTTTGCGTTTCGGAAATCCGCTCATTCCGCCGTATTTGCGCAAATGGTCGAAGCCCTCGCGTCTGCCGGTCAGCAGCTTATGGGTGTAGGACTGATGCCCGACGTCCCATACGATCTTATCTTCCGGCAGATTCAGCGCGATATGCATCGCCATCGTCAGCTCGACAGCTCCCAGATTCGAGCCGAGATGCCCGCCAGTTACACTGATCTTCTCAATCAGGAACTGACGGATTTCCTCTGCAAGAAGCGGATAATCCTTTGGATTTATTTTTTTGATATCATTTGTCTGCTGTATCTGTTCCAGAAGCATAAGCAGCCCCCTCTTTATTTTTCTCTTGTAATCAGTGCGCGAACCAGATCTTCCAGAAATTCATTTCGCCGGTCAAAGGAAGAAAGAATTTTCAGTGCTTCTTCCGACAGTGCTTCCACATCTTTTTTCGACTGTTCCAGTCCGTTTAACCGCACATAGGTTACCTTATGATTCTTTTCATCGCTTCCAACCGGTTTGCCAAGTACCTCCAGAGAACTGGTCACATCTAAAATATCGTCCTGAATCTGGAATGCGATGCCGATATTTTCCGCCGCCTGTTCCAGCTTCTTTACCGCCTCGTCCGACGCTCCTGCCAGAACGGCTCCGATCATCAGCGCCGCTTCAATCAGCGCTGCCGTTTTATTTTTGTGGATGTACCAGAGCAGCTCTTTCGTCACCTGATCTGACGGCAGCTCTTCTGCGCAGATGTCCGCGCACTGTCCGCCGATCATACCATAGATGCCCGCTTTGTTGGCGAGAATCTGCAGTGCCTTTGCGACAGCAGCGTACCGGGCTGCGATGTCTGCTGCTTCCCCGATCATGGAAAACGCTTCTGCTGCCGTCTCGAACGCTTTGTTTAACAGCGCATCCCCGGCCAGCACCGCCATGCCCTCGCCGTATACATTCCAGGTTGTCTTGCGTCCCCGGCGGTATTCGTCATTATCCATCGCAGGCAGGTCGTCGTGTACCAGGGAATAGTTGTGAATCATTTCCAACGCTGCCATAAAAGGCTCCACAATTGCAGAGTTCCCGCCAAACAACCGGAAGCTCTCTTCCATCAAAATCGGGCGCAGACGTTTTCCACCCGCCAGGACGCTATAATTCATCGACTCGATGACTTTTTTCTGATAGCCTTTTTCTTCCGGCAGATATTTTGTTAAAACGTCTTCTGCATGAACTGTTTTCTCCGCGAGCGTTTCTTTAAAATTCATCCAGTTTTCCCTCCCCGTTTAAGACGAGAACCTTTTTCTCCACTTTATCAATGCTTTCATTACAGTATTTCAAAAGCTCCATTCCCTTCTGGTATACGGTAAAGGACTCCTCCAGAGAGATATTTTCATCCTCCAGCGCCCTTGTCACCTCTTCCAGACGTAAGAATGCTTCTTCCAGCGTCAGCTCTTTTTCGGCTGTTTCCATTCTTCCTTCTCCTTCACCTGTGCAACAATCCGTCCGTTTTTGACATGGATCGTCACCAGCTCTCCGACCTGTATCCGATTGACGTCGGTTACCGTCCGTCCTTCTGCGTCCGCCACATGGGAAAATCCCTGACTGAGCTTTTCCAGTGGCGACAGGCCTTTTAATTTCTCCGCATATAAGGATACCTGATACCTGCGTTCCCGAAGCTTTTCCTGCATCTGCCGTTCCAGCTTTTCTTCCAGGGAAACCAGATAGCTTCGCTTCTCCCGGATCTGTCCTGCCGGGCTTAAATGAGAAAGGCGGATCTGGTCGTTCGACAGGCGCATCCTCGCAGATGCGATCTGCTGTTTCATCCGTCTGGTATAGCGCAGTGCAAGCTCATCCAGCTGCGTCTGCATCAGCGAATAATCGTAAACTGCAAGCTCTGCACCTGCAGACGGCGTCGGCGCACGCAGATCTGCAACAAAATCGGCGATTGTCGTATCCGTTTCATGACCGACTGCGGAAATAATCGGAACGCTGCAGTCAAAAATCGCCTGTGCGACAATCTTTTCATTAAATGCCCAGAGGTCTTCAATGGAACCGCCGCCACGCCCGACAATCATCACATCGACCTTGCAGCGTTCCAGCGCTCTTATTCCGTTGACAATGCTCGCAGGCGCCTGCTCTCCCTGCACGATCGCAGGATACAGGATAATCTGCACATATGGATTGCGTCGCGTCGCAATATTGATAATATCGCGCACTGCAGCTCCAGTCGGTGCAGTTACAACGCCGAGCGTCCGGATAAAACGAGGAATCGGCTGTTTATATTCCGGTGCAAACAACCCCTGCTCCGCCAGCTCCCGCTTGAGCTGCTCAAAACGCTCATACAGCTGTCCTGCCCCATCAAGCGTAATCGACTTTGCGTACAGCTGATATCTGCCGTCCCGTTCAAACACGTCGATCGTCCCTCCGACGACAACCTGCTGTCCTTCCTGCATATGAAATTTCAGTCCGCTCCGGTTGCCGGCAAACATAACACAGGCAATTGCGCCCTTTCCATCCTTCAGGGTAAAATAAATATGCCCTGAAGAATGGTATTTACAATTGCTCACTTCGCCTTTGACCAGAATGGACTGGAGTAAAAAATCCTGGGTAAACATATTTTTGATATATCCGTTTACCTGGGCTACTGTATAGACATTTTTCATGCAAATTTCGCCAGAATACCGTTTACAAATCCGGAGGAACCTTCCTGTCCGAATTTCTTTGCAAGCTCTACTGCTTCGTTGATTGCGACGCCGGTCGGAACCGTCTCGTCAAACCGAATCTCATAAACCGCAAGGCGGATGATCGTCAGTTCCACCTTTCCCATACGCTGGGTATCCCAGCCTATCGCTGTTTCATTGATCAACTTATCAATCTCCGGCAGTTTCTCTGCAATTTTTTCATATTTGGAACGGATATAGGCAGCATCCTTTTCGGAAATCTCGGTATCTCCATCTTCCAGGAAAAGGGTACACTGCTCCGGCATATCGTCCTTCTGATTAAACTCTACCCGAAACAGCAGCATAAAAATCTGTTCTCTCAGCTCTCTTCTGTTCATCTGTTCTCCCATCCGGCTTTCTGCATCAGTGTTTTCCGGCACTCATATTCACGCCTGCAATACGGATATTAACATCCGTTACAGTCAGACCAGTCATATTTTCAATTGCATTCTTAACACGTTCCTGTACCTTCTGGCTGGTAGCCGGAATGTTGTATCCATACTCCATCAGTACAGCCAGCTCAGCTCTTACCTGATGGTTGAATACCTCTACCTTTACGCCCTTTGTCAGACCTTTTACGCCAACCTTGCTCATCAGCTCGTTGGTAATATTGCCTGCCATGGAAGAAACACCTTCTACTTCCGTAGCGGCCAAAGATGCGATAATTGCAACAACTTCATCAGCAATCTGAACAGTGCCGATGTTTTCATCCTCCTGCAGTACATAGGTATTTTTAACGGTTTCTTTTCCCATAATGGCGCCTCCTTTACTCTCACATCTCATTATAACAAAATCCTTCTGGTTTGGCTAGACTTCGTTTCCTGTACAGGCACGAAATCTGTCCGGTATCCGTCACGAGACCTCTGTAAACCAGAAATAAAACGTCCTTTCTCTGTCGGAATCAAGGTACGCTGCCGTTGTTTCCGACTCCGGCAGATATGCGAAGATCCCCTGTTCCTCAATTAACAGCCGGTACACTTCCTGATAAACGGTATCGTCCGCACACTGAAAACAAACCATCAGCGCGCCCTTTTGCGCTGCGCGTGCAAAGATTTCGTCGATTTTTTCTTTGTCCGCACTCTGCAGATACAGTCCCTCATGGCGGTAATACTGATCCTGCACCGCATTGCAGACCGGAAGCAGCTGGTTGTCATCCATCGAATGCGTCCGTTCGATCTCCTGTGTCGTCACGCAAAAATAATCGTAGTTGACCGTTTCCGTCAGCGCTGGCGTTTCTTCCCCTTCTTCTCTCTGATAGGAAGCGTCTCCCCATGTCGGATCGATGTAATACCAGTCCCCGTCGAGGAAAACGATATTCCAGGCATGTCCTTCCCCGTTCACATCTCCGGTAACGAGCATCGCAGGTATCCCTGCAAGCTGGCACAGATACTGGAACGTCTTGGCATAGCCCTGGCAGACGGAACGCTGGTTTAACAAAACGGAGCAGATCGTCTGGCTGTCTGCACTGCCCTGTTCGTATTCCGTGCGCAAAATCAGTTCATCGTAAATATATTTCACCTTTTCAAAATCGTCCGTCCCGTCCGGCAGCCCTTCCAGCCAGAGCGCTGCAGCCGCTTCCAGCTGTGCCCGGCGCGAAAGAACTTCGTCTGATTCCAGCGTCCAGGTTCCGGTAAACGTGATCCTGCGAAGTTCTGTTCCAAGCCGATAAGTCGTCACCTCATAGCCGTCCGCATAAAAAATTTCCGGGTGATCCGCCATCACATACCGGAACACGCGCTCTACCATTTCCGGATCTTTTACGGAAAGCTCCGTTTCTTCCTGATAGCTTATAAGGCTGTTTAAAATCTCCCGGTACAGCTGCTGCTCATCTCCTGACAGCTGCGAATACCCGTAGGAAAAGGCTGTATCGGACTGTGCCGACAGGTCCTTTTCGCCAAACGGGGCGCCGTCGGCAGTGTTCGTCCAGCCGGACTGCGGTTCGCTGCCTTCGTCTTCCCGGAACAGGTCTGATTCCAGTCGATCTGCCGTATCCGTTTCTGCTTCCTCAAGCCAGTCTTGTCCAATCGTCAAGTCTTTGGACGCATCCCATTCGTTGTCGCAGCCTGCAAGGCACAGCAGCAGAGCTGTGAATATGACACTGCAGAACCTGTAGGCGTTTCGTACAACGCGTAATTTCAGAGGTAGTGCTTTCCGGAGTTACAGCCGTCTCTTGACTGCTCGGTTTCATAGTAAATACACATATTAATACAATGGCAATTGTAACAAATACCATGGCGGCGATTATTATTATCATAGGAATATATCTTTTTTTCTTTCTTCTTCTTGGGGGATGAGTTACGCGTTTCATTTTTGCCTCCGATATGCTGTGATTTTAAAGTGCTTATTCATTATAGGAAATGCAATCACAATTTACAAGGTATTGTTTTATATTGTCACTATTTGTTATTTATCTGTAAGATAATTAACAAAAACGTATATTTTTGCCGTAAAAATAAGAAAAAACAGACATAATTTATGCCTATTTCTTCAATGCAGTCATTTTTTATATTTAAGCTGCTTTTTTTCGTATCAAGCCAGCGGCAAAACATAAAAGAAACACAATTAAATTGACAATTACAATGCTTGCTCCCGTTGGCGTGGAAAATGCATACGATGCAACCAAACCAATGAAAAAACAAATGATGGAAATCGCAGCGGACGCAATAACAACAGAACGAAATTGCCAGCCGCTGTTTGTCGATCATAGGTTTTGATTCC
>OGYU01002261.1_pt1 | contig 12619 bp, 10 predicted proteins | sample 1576581 | NCBI WGS metagenome assembly OGYU01 (sample SAMEA3541547, study PRJEB24748) | human gut metagenome | biome: human gut; feature: human-associated habitat; material: faeces | place: China | collected 2012 | reverse complement strand
GTTCAACTCGTGGTGGTGACATTGAAGAAACCGCATTAAATACCAACCTTGAAGCCGCAGATGAAATTGCTCGTCAATTACGTTTACGTGACTTAGGTGGGTTAGTGGTTATCGATTTCATTGATATGACACCAGTTCGTCACCAACGTGAAGTAGAAAACCGTATCCGTGATGCCGTACGTCAAGACCGTGCGCGTATTCAAATCAGCCGTATTTCTCGCTTCGGCTTGTTGGAAATGTCACGCCAGCGTTTAAGCCCATCATTGGGTGAATCTTCTCACCATGTTTGTCCTCGCTGCCAAGGTACAGGTAAAGTACGTGATAACGAAAGTTTATCTCTTTCAATCTTACGTTTAATCGAAGAAGAAGCGTTAAAAGAAAACACTAAACAAGTACACACTATCGTGCCTGTACAAATTGCGTCTTACTTACTTAACGAAAAACGTAAAGCCGTTCATAGCATCGAAAAACGTCATGATGTAGATATTATCGTGGTGCCAAATGAAGCAATGGAAACGCCACATTTCAGCGTATTCCGTGTTCGTGAAGGTGAAGAGCTAAATGAATTAAGCTACAACTTAGCAAAATTCCATGAAGCACAAGACGATGCATTCGTACCAGAAGAGTCTCTTGTTTCTCGCAATATCGAAACTGCAGCAGTGACCTCTGAGCAAGTGATGGAAAGTGCAGCAGTATCTTTATCGATCCCAACAGCTGCGCCAGCACCGGTTGAGCGTAAATCGGAAGAACCATCATTGTTTGCGAAAATTGTTGCCGCAATTAAAGGTTTATTTGCTTCTGAACCAAAAGAAGAAGAGAAAAATCAAAATAACCGCAATAATCGTAACGGCAACCGCAATAATCGCCGCAATCAAGATCGTCGTAATAATCGCCGTTCTCGTAATAACGAAAACAACGATAATGCGAAAAATACAGATGAAGAAAATGCGCGTCCAACTCGCGAGCGTGTAAATAATCGTCGTAATCGTCGTAACGTTAATGAAGAGGTTATTGCTGAAAGTGCGGTTAATTTAGCGAATGTTTCTGATGATAATCGTCAAGAAGAAAAAGCAGAGAAACCGGTAGCAGAGCGTCGTCAACGTCGTGATTTACGTAAACGTGTTCGTATTGATGACAATGCAAATAATGTGAATGAGAGTGTTATTGACGCAGTTGAAGTGCCAGTTGTTGAGACTGTTAAAAATGAAGTGGTTGAAAACAACGCTGTTGATAATACAGAAGATAAACCACGTCAAGAACGTCAGCGTCGTACTCCACGCCATTTACGTACATCGAATAATCAACGCCGTCGTCGTAATGAAGTGAAGTCTCCAATGCCATTATTTGCTGCGGTAGCTTCACCAGAATTAGCAAGCGGTAAAGTATGCATCGATTATTCTGCTGTGAATGTACCGAAAGAAAATAATTTCTTATCAGTGGATGAGTTGCTTGAGCAAGAAAAAACGAAAAAAGGTGTGATCACCCCGGCAACAGGTATTGTCGTGGAAGAGAAATCAGTTGAAGCACAACCTGCGTTAGATTTCATTACTCAACCGGCAAATGAAGCGGTTCAACAGAAAGTGCAAGAATCATTAGAACGCTTGCATCATAAATCAGAACCTGTTGCTCAAGTTGCAAGGGCAGAAGTTGAACCACAAGAAAAAGCTGAGCTTGCTCGTTCTTATGTGTTCACTGGTCGTGCTGGTACTATTTCAGCCGTGCCACATACAAAAGCAGCGATGACACTAGCGAAAGCACCAGATGAAGAGTCTAAACCATTCCCAATTGTGGAATGGACGGAGTCTCGTTATTACTTTAACGGTAAAGGCGCGGCAGGTCATCATAGTGCAATTAGCCACATTTACTCTGAACCGACACAAGCAAAAGCAGAGTAATCTATCAATAATAAGAACGGAGCCAGTAGGTTCCGTTTTTTATTTTGTGTATTTTTAAAACATAGTGATTTAAAAGTAGTCAGTCAGATAATTTTTTTATTTTCTTGCTTGACGGGGTGGGGGAAAAAACGTATTATTCACCTCGCTTAAATCACGGAGGAATGGTCGAGTGGTTGAAGGCACCGGTCTTGAAAACCGGCGAGGGTTTACGCCCTCCCTGGGTTCGAATCCCAGTTCCTCCGCCATTTTCTCGGAAGTCGTAAGTTAAAAAGGTCTCTAAACTCAGTAACTTACGGCTTTTTTATTTGTGTCGAAACATAAATCCTCCTCATTTTGTGAATCTGAATTTGTCGCCGAAAAAGTCAACTTTGACGTAACTTTGACATGATTTGCGTATTGCAATAAATGCCCCGCGTTAAGATGTGCGTATTTTTGCACCATCTCGATTGTCTCCCAACCGCCTAACTCCTTAAGCACCATTAGCGGTGTGCCACTTTGTATATGCCAACTTGCCCATGTGTGCCGCAAATCGTGGAAGCGGAAATCACTAATCCCTGCGCGTTGCAAAGCTCGTTTAAAATCCTCCCGATCAATGTCTGAAATCATCTTGCCTTTGCCACGGTGAAAAACATATTGAGATATACGCCTTGTCTCTTTTTGCCGTAAAAAATTAACTGCATTACGCGGTAGCGGTAGCGATCTTGCGTGGCCAGATTTGGCAACGTCACTTGTGACAATGGCAATGCTGCGCGGAAAATCTATCTTATCCCACGTTAAAGTTAAAATCTCTGACATACGCGCTCCGGTGAGTAGCGCAAATGAGCACACCTCACGCATCCACTCTAAGTTAAGGCTATCTAAAAACCTATTTGCCTCGTCTTGCGTTATCCATCTAACGCGCTTTTTAGGCTCGTCATTTTTGGCAAGATACGGGATTGCATCAACCCACCCAGCTTGCTTGGCAAGATTAAGCGCCCGCATTATTGATGTGCGGTATCTATTTTGCGTAGATGGCGATAGTCTCTCTCCAGTGCGCTTGTGCGTTGGTAGATTGTTATAGATGTCATCACTTGTTAAAGAGCTAAGATTTTTATGGCCGATACGGTCTCGCCAGTATTGCGCGTGATGTATCTTGGTCTCCAAATCTTTTTGATGTTCGGCGTCCTCTAAAAAGCGGATTAGTGCGTCTTCCACCGTCCGTTCCGGTTGCTTGTTTAGTCGCTCGACCTTGTATGACTCGGCTTTTAATTTGTCGTGCAGCTCTTGTGCAAGCCGCTTGTCAGTCCTGCCACTAGACGATCGAATACGCCGCCCTGACGGCATGGTAAAGTCGATTTGCCAAACACCATATTTGTTTTTGCCTGATCTTATCAAGATCTGTTTTGTAAATTCGCCAGCCGCGCACTCCAGCAACCTTAAAAAATCCCCAGTTGGATCTATTGTTATACACTGTGCTATAACTGAGCTTTAGGAGTTTAGCGACATCTTTTATTGTCAGTGTTTCCGGCATATTTGCCCCAATAAAAAACCGCCCTTTCGGACGGCTTGAATTAATCATCTTTGCGGTCGTTGGTTATTCGGTTGGTGGTGGCGGGAGTGTTTGCCAGTGAGATATCTCATCATCCGCATAATCAAGCCAACCGCCTAAATCGGCATCATATCTTGTTATTGCTATTGATGGCTCATACTCTGGACAATGCACAATAAAATAACCATCCTCTACCGGAGCGCATTTGTCTGACTTAATCCAGTTGTCATCTTTCGGGTAATCTACAATTTCTGGTTTTTCAAGGACGTAATCAAAATCGGAACAACGCTCATCTTTCTCCTCTTCGGTTAACGTTTTTTTCTTGCATTAGGCCTTACCTAAAACCACACCATAAACGGCATACGGTAAATCATTACTCTCATAATTTTCGTATTCGTCCATGTCGTCTGCAAATTCGTGAGCCTCGACAGCGCCAGCCAAACAAGCCCCTCTTGCTTGCTCTAATGTTTCATACAAATTAATAATGTGGATATCGTTTGATATATCCACTGAAAAATATTTGGTCATTTTGTACCACCTTTGTCTGCTTAAAATAAAAAACGCTCACTTGGAGCGTCTTTGGGGTTGGTTAAATACTGTTTATTTTTTGTAATCCACGACCGGCAACACATCAACCAGTGGTCGAGGGATGTTGTAGTCTTGCGGTGCATTAAATTGGCTTTTGGCCCACTCAATAAAATTATTTACGTAGTTGTTAACTACCGCAGGATAGTTTGCCGATTCCGCCGTCCGGATAATGTCATTTCGCAACTCAGATCCAAACATAAGCCAACTGTATTTAGCGTCATCTAACGCCCGAGTAACAGACGACGGGTCGCCACTATATCATACGCACATAAAAATAGCAGCAGAAAATATCTACAAATCTTGAGTAGGGGATGTTGATGTTAATTTCGTTCATTTTCACCAAAACTTAGCCCCTCGTATTGAGGGGCGATATGAATTATTAGAATTGATAGGTTAGACCCGCGCCGTAAGTAACTTGTGATTGCGTATCCACACTGCCACTTGCACTTACAAGCCATTTAGTGTTATCGGATAAGCGAGAGTAGCGCACTGCTAGAGCCTGTTGTCCGCCGTGACCGCCTACGCCTACACCAAGAGCAGATTTACCTGCATAAGTAGCGTGCGGGATGTTGGCCACAGCAAAAGCGGAAGCAATACCGGCAGAAGCTAACTTACGGTGCTTACGCACATCATCAGATAAGCTGTCAATACGTTTATTAGCTTGAGCAATACCATTACTTAACTTATCGATTTTTGCGCGGTTTACGTTGATTTGTGACGCATTAGCACCGATATTTTTTGCATTGGTTACAATTGCTTGTTTGTTATCGGAGATTGCTTGCTTATTGCTATTTACCGCCGCCTTATTTGCCGCAATAGCCTTAGCATTATTGTTGATTGATAATGCGTTATCACCAATAGATTTGCTGTTGCTATTGATTTTGTCCCATTGTTGCTTATCTACGACATCGTTAGCGTCTGCGCGCTTGGTTAATGTATCGATATTTGCGGCGTTGTCACGGATTAGTACATCATGCGCCGTTTGCGTTTGCTCCACGCTATTTAAACGATCGGCGTTATTTGTAATTCTGCCCTCGTGATTTTCGATCGCTGTTGAGTTTGCCAAAATCGCATTATCGTGCTCGTCTAATCTATCATGAGCTAATTTTACGGATTGCTTGTTTTCTGCCACTTTTTTAACAGCGGAGTATAGCTGTGAGCCATTCACCGCCTCGGTGGATGTTTCGGAGATTTCCGCGGCTGCAACATTGGAGATGGCGCGCTCTTTGTCTTTTGTGCCAACAGATACCTCACCCATGGTTTTTGTACCCGCCCAACCATTAAGCGTTACACCGTCAATCACCGCGGATTCGTTTGTGCGGTTCCAAAGTTTTTGATTTACCGCCTCGCTTTCATTGCCTAGGGCGACTGCACCTGGGCCACTTGCTTTGGTGTTTGTACCTAAAGCCGTTGCGCGGTGTCCGTCTGCATTCGCGTTGGCGCCAACCGCAACGGAGCGCATATCGCTAGCGGTTGCCGCGGGGCCTACCGCAACGGAGCTTGTGCCAGTTGCCTGAGCTGCACTACCTAAAGCCGTTGCCCCTGCACCTTTGCCAATTGCACCACGTCCAATCGCTGTAGCTCTGGCACCTTCCGCGCTTGCCTCCGCGCCAGTAGCAATAGAGCCATCACCTGTAGCTTTAGCGTCGCTACCATGAGCAATAGACACAATGCCGCTTGCTGTGGATGAGTAACCTGTTGCAACTGCTCCTTCCCCATTTGCCACAGTATTTGCGCCCGTTGCTGTACCACGATAGCCCGCATAAGTGCGACTGTCACCGTAAGCTGTTGCGTCGCTTGCATACGCTTTGGCCTCACCATTAGTCGTGATATTCACCATCGCTTTAGCATGAGCTACAGCGTCAGGATTTTGGCTTGTATTTGTCGAGTAATTAGTGTTTTATCGGCATCATAAGTATTTGCGTATGCGCCAATGGATAACGTTGCAATAGTTAGTGCTAAGATTGTTTTTTTCATGTTTTTTACCTTTTTTTGATTAATAAAAAAGTCCTCACGTGGAGGGTATTGATTGATATAGTTGGCTATCCTTGGATTCTGCTTTTGGCTACCTCAATGAGTAATTTGTATTCGTTTTTTGTTTTATCATCATGTACTTCGGCTGATTTTGATAAAAACTCATCAACCGTGCCAACAAAACAACCACGCGTTACAATTAGTCCGTCTTTGCCGTTAAATACTGTTAGCGTACCGTTTTCCGAGCCGACATTACTCGCCAAAAAAATCATTTTACGATCGGAAATTACCGCACAAGATCTAGCCCGTCTATATTGATAATTTCTGCCGCACTGTAGGCATGGTCTTGTTATCGGTTTGTTTTTAATCCCCATCTTCGCCACTCGCCCAATATACGCGGACGGCATCAAGCACGGAAAATTGCTGTGCTTGCGTCATCCCATTTAACTTATCATAAAGCGCGGTCAAATCTTGTGGCAAAGTGCTGTAATGCGTGCGAAAGTCATCGGCTAAATCAAACGGCATTACAAGGTGAGTTAAATCACTGCCGGCGGCATAGACATTGTATAACTCAACCCACTCAGTTTTTGATAATTCTGGCTTTTCCGCGCGGGCTAAATGTGCCAACTGCTCAAACGCATTATTAATGTGTGCCGATAGCCCTTTTTGCTCGCCCTGTGGTGTGCGATCTGTGATGTATTGCCAAGTATTATCTGATAAATGCACTGCTGTTTTTGCCATTTTTCTAAACTCCAATTAAAGCCCCTTGCGGGGCTTGTTATTATCTTCCTGCGCTTTCGCCAAATCTTCATCAAGTGCCTGGTGGATTACATCTGTGTAGTTTTCCAAATCGACATAACCGCTACCTGACTCCATAACAATCCAATCAACTCTACTGCCGCCAAATTCCATTCTTAGGTTTTCGATTCTTCTTTCGAGGTCATCCATGTTGCTAACAATGTTTTCCCACCAATCAAAGTTTTCTTGGCTTGTGACAAATCTCCCTGTTTCTAATCCGTCTTCGTCGGTTTCTTCCGCAAATCCGTATTCAGGATCGTCGCTATATCCGTCATGATTGCCGACCAAGTCGTTAAACCAATCACAACCAGTTTTGCTATCGATAAGTAATAATATTTCTACTTCGCCTGTTTCTTTAATTACGATTTCTATTTTGATTTCTTTTTTCTGCCCCTGCCGGTTTGGGGGGTCTGGTTAAAGTTTTGGGTTTATAACCTCATCTCTTGGCTATGTGTACACAATACAATATACAGATATTAATACAAGTGCTATTTTGTAAAGAATTGTAAAGAAGAAAAAGAATTGAATATTTGGTATGACTTTGACGTAACTTTGACGTAATAGATGATAATAGATAGTAATTAATACTAATTTAAAAGGTGGGTTTGCGTGTGATAGGGTGTGTAAATCTTTGAATTGATTGAAAATTAAAAAATTGATTGATAAAATATGGTCGGTCTTGAAAACTGGCGAGGGTTTACGCCCTCCGTGAGTTCGAATCTCACTTCCTCCGCCATCAAATTCAAAAAATCCCTAAATCGAAAGACTTAGGGATTTTTACTTTTCAGTCTGTTAAAAAATATCTTATTTTTTGACCGCACTTTCTTGGGCTTCTTTAAAGGCAAGGTATTCTTCTAAGGTCTCAATCGCTTCTAAACATTTTTGACGGCGCGTTAAATAAATTGCAGCTGTTTGCTTATGCATATCTCGTTGAATATCTGTTTGAGACGTATTAGCTTGTGCTTTAGCTTCTTCATACTTTTCTGTAAGTTGCTGCAAGGCTTCATAATATTTCTCTAAACGCTCTCTAGGAGGGAGACGATGAATGCTATGTTGTGATTTACTACTTGCAACTTGTGGCTCTGTTTTTTTCGGTTGAATGGGCTTTTTATGCTTGCGATTCATGGCTTCAGTCAAGGCGGTGCATTGCCCTAAAAGGTGTTCAACCATAAATACAATTTGTTCTTCATTTTGATGAGGAAGGCTGGATAGCTTCGTTAAGCTTTGCTGGATTTCTTTGAGATAAAAACCGACAGTTTCAAAATCTTCAGTAAATAAAGTGCGGTTAAATTTCGCATTGATTTTTTTATCAGAGTCAGCTTGATAGGCTTGAGTCAGTTGCTGTACTTTTTGTTCGAGCGTATTGAGTAATGATTGAATAGACATAAAAAAATCCCCGCATAATGTATGCAGGGATTATAACGATTAAAGGGTCATGGCTGCAATCCAACCGAATACTAACAGCGGGATATTGTAGTGAATAAAGGTTGGCACAACAGAATCCCAAATGTGGTCGTGTTTACCATCCATATTCAAACCGGATGTTGGACCAAGTGTGGAGTCAGAAGCCGGTGAACCCGCATCCCCTAATGCCGCCGCTACACCTACGATAGCCACTGTCGCAAGTGGTGAGAAACCAAAAGAGAGACAAAGTGGTACATAAATTGAGGTGATAATTGGCACGGTTGAGAAAGAAGAACCAATACCCATGGTAATCAATAACCCAACGAGTAGCATTAAGAATGCCGCAACGCCTTTGCTTTGAATTACACCCGTTGAAAGTGCATCAACTAACTCTTTCACACCGCTTGTGGTATTAATCACATTCGCAAAACCAGACGCTGCAATCATAACAAAGCCAATCATCGCCATTAAGCGTAAACCTTGTTGGAAAATATCGTTACTTTCTTTGAGTTTGAAGATACCAAATGCACCGAAAATCACTAAACCGACTAAACCACCAATAATTGTAGAACTTGTGAAAAGCTGTGTGGCAAACGTGGCGACGATAGCGACCGCACTTGCGGTAATTTGAATAGGTTTAATGTTAGCGATGTGTTGTTCAATTTCAGTTGTAGTTGGTTCTGCCGTTGTCACCACATACTCGCGAGGTTTGCGATAGGTAACAAATACGGCAGTGAGTAAACCAAGAATCATACCAATAACAGGGATAAGCATAGCGAAAGAAACTTCACCAACACTGGTTTGTAAACCGAGTGAGGCACCAGCAAGATTGATATTTTTTACTAAAACGCTTTCAATAAAGATTTTCCCGAAACCAACCGGCAAGATCATATAGGTTGCGGTTAAACCAAAGGTAATAATACAAGCCACTGCACGACGATCGATTTTTAAACGGTTAAAAATAGAAAGTAAAGGCGGCACGACAATCGGGATAAACGCAATGTGCACGGGGAGTAAGTTTTGGGATGAAATGGCGAATAAAAGCAGAATGCCAAGCAGCATATATTTAAACCAGGCTAAATTTTTGCCAGTTGGTGTTTTGTTCATTCGGGTAATAATTTTGTAGGCAAGCAAATCAGTGATGCCAGATTTTGAAATCGCAATGGCAAATGCACCTAACATGGCGTAGTTCATCGCTACTTCAGCACCACCACCTAAGCCGCCTGTAAAGGCTTCAATGGTTTTGCTTAAACCTAAGTCACCACATAAGCCTGCAGTCAGAGCGGAAATCACAAGCGCGATAACCACGTTCACACGCAGCAAGCTTAATGCCAGTAGCACGACAATTGAAATAACAACGGGATTCGATAGCATATTGTTGTTCCTTATTGATTAATTAAAAGAAAAAGGTCGCATAAAAGAAAATTGATTTAAGGTTAAATGTCGCATAGTAATAAACTCCTGTAATTAATAATAAAACAAAACCCCTCGAAAGTTGCCTTCCGAGGGGTAAGATTTTTTTGATCTTTATCTTGTCAGCTCGGAAGAAATCTTCCAAGCACGCCAACAGCCTGAAAGATTATTCAGTTGAATGGCGATGATGGTGACGAAGGATAAAGTTCATTTGAAACTCTCTTATTTAGATAACTAAATCGAATTGCTTTTTAAAATACGGTAAAGCAAAAACGATTGCAAGCCTTTTTTCTAAAAAATTTTGAAAATTAAAGTGCGGTCTGATTTTCAGCTGTTTTTTCCGTTTCATTTGTTTGAGCAATATGCGGGAAACCACCAAGCTCTTTTAAATGATTCACCATATAGCAAAATAATTCTGCCGTACGTTCAGTATCATATAGCGCCGAGTGTGCTTGTTTACCATCAAAAGGAATTTTTGCCGCTTGGCATGCTTTGACGAGTACCGTTTGCCCAAACATAAAACCGGCAAGCGTTGCCGTATCAAACATCCCAAAAGGGTGGAATGGATTGCGTTTTACACCCGTACGTTCAGCCGCAGCCATCACAAAGCTTTGGTCAAAAGCCGCATTATGAGCCACGATGATAGAACGCTGACATTCCGCATCCTTTTGTCCACGACGTACCATTTGGAACAATCCCGTGATCGCATCTAATTCAGATATGGCACCACGCAATGGATTGTGAATATCAATCCCATTGAATTTGAGAGATTCGGGATTAATATTCGCCCCCTCAAATGGTTCAATATGAAAATGGCATTTTTGGTCAGGTTGTAAATTGCCATTCTCATCCATTTTTAGGGTGATTGCTGCAAGCTCTAAAAGTGCATCTTTTTTTGCATCAAATCCCGCTGTTTCCACATCAATAATGACTGGAAAGTAGCCACGGAAGCGATTTTTTAATTGGTGATGATAAGGAATTTCAGGTGTATCTGACACAATGTATTCCTTAATTCCCTAAAGCTGATTTTGCACTTTTGTTTTCGATAAATTCGATCTTATAACCATCTGGATCTTCAACGAATGCAATCACAGTTGTGCCACCTTTAACCGGGCCGGCTTCGCGAGTCACTTTACCGCCATTAGCACGTACCGCTTCACAAGTTGCGTAAATATCATCTACACCAATAGCAATATGCCCGTAAGCATTACCAAGATCATATTCAGTTACGCCCCAGTTGTATGTTAATTCAATTTCTGCAGCGCTTTCGCCATCTTCGTAACCTAAAAAAGCAAGCGTATATTTATATTCTGGGTTTTCACTGGTGCGCAATAAACGCATGCCTAAAACATCCTGATAAAATTTAATAGAGCGGTCTAAATCACCTACTCGAAGCATTGTGTGTAAAATTTGCATCTTGTTTTCCTTCTTTAATTGGGTTCGCTAAATTATGCCATAGAATGCGATTTGGCGCGAATTAATCTTCAATATAGGGTAAATTACATTACATTTTTTAAGTTATTTATTTACCTTACTATTATGCTAAGATAATACTAATCTTTTTATAAAAAGGAAAAAAATAAATGAATACAACAGGCCTTTTTAATCTTTCTTGGCAGCGTTATTTAAATTTGCTGTTTTTATTATTAACTGTGGGATTTTTAACAAGTGGAGTCATCACGTTAATTGCAGCTAATTTAGATTATTTTTCTGATTTAGCCAAAATTTATGGCTTACAAACATTGCTTGTGGTGACAGTGGCATTAGGTATTTATTGCTTTATTCGAGAGAGTCGTCGACAAGCCAAAGAAAAATTAAAGTGGAAGACATATAGCCTCTTTTTTGTTGTTTCTGTCTTGATTGGTGGTTTATTTACCTTAGTCGGCCAAACCTATCAAACGGGGGCCGATGTATGGCAGTTATTTGCTGTTTGGACACTTTGCCAACTTCCATTTTTATTATTATTTCCGAATGTGGCCTCTGCATTATTATTTGCCGCCACTGCTAATGTTGCGTTTTATTTATTTAATGAACAAAACTCTTATAACTCAATGTGTTATGCCGTGCTGATTAATGTAGGATTACTTGTGATATCGGAATTATTCAGTAAAACTTTTCATGATCAACATTGGCGCATTTTACCCAAAGTATTTCTAGTACTGACTTTTGCCAGTTTATTCGGTTTAATAGTAATTTATGATGTGTACTTTTATGCTTATGCTTGGGGTGAGCTTGGTCGTTCATCACTTAGTTCTTTGTTAATTGCTATTCCTGCCTTAATCGCACTTTATGTATATCACAAATATCGCTTTGATTTTATTAATTTAATTATTTCAGTCATAGCCTTACTTGGCGCTTATTGCTTTTTGGCATCTCTTTTGATTCGTGGTGTAGAAGAGGGGGTGGTTTTAGGATTGATTGGCTTTATTTTCACTGTCATGGCAATCAAGTGGTTAGTGAAACTCTATAAACAAGAATATCCAAATAATAAGAAATTCCATTGGGCGATTTCAATATTATGGATGATAGCTTTATTGATAGCACTAGTGACGATAGGCGTTTGGTTATTTTTTTCTTTAGGTTTAGATGAGTCTAGTGCATTCATTGTTGGTATTCTTTTATTTGGTATAGCTTGGTCGATTACCTTAAATAAAGATAAAAATGAATACACTACAATTTTAGCAGGTTTATTTTTTCTAATCGCAAACAGTTTTTTAGGATTCTATTTGCTTGTTAAATTTGATAATTTTTTTCTTTTATTAGGATATGAATTTAGCGAGGATTCAAATTTCGGTATCTTTATCTCCGCACTGATTTTTACAGTCATTATTATTGTTAGCTACAAATTGATGCCGAATTCTTTAGTGAGGATTCTACTGGTTATTCAACTTCTCGTGTATTGGCAAATTTCCTATAATCTATATTTCCATAATTACAGCTTGAATAACACATGGTTTAATAACGCATGGTTTAATAAAATCCAGCTCCTGAGTTCGATTGTACTCTTTTATTGGGTCAT
>OGYU01002251.1_pt1 | contig 12641 bp, 10 predicted proteins | sample 1576581 | NCBI WGS metagenome assembly OGYU01 (sample SAMEA3541547, study PRJEB24748) | human gut metagenome | biome: human gut; feature: human-associated habitat; material: faeces | place: China | collected 2012 | reverse complement strand
AACCCGCGGTCTCAACCTTGGCAAGGTTGCGCTTTACCAACTAAGCTATGTCCGCGTGTGTTTCCTTGGCGAGGTCTCCCTACCGAAGCACGAGTGTTTACTATACTCACATGCGTGTAGTTCGTCCAGCTGCGGCGTGTCGCCTGTAATTGCATACTCTCGCTTATGGCTAAAGCGTGCGCTTCGGGCAATGAATTCCAGTTACTCTAGAGGTATGAGTGAAGCAGCGAAGGACACCGGCGCAGTATTGATCGCCGCATTCGAGGGATGGAATGATGCCTGTCAGGCGGCGACGAACGCGGTGCGCCATCTGGTCAAGCGATATGAGTCCCGCGAGATTCGTCATATTAGATGTGATGATTTCTATGACTATCAGGTTGCCCGTCCTATGCTGTGCCATGTTTCGGGTCGCACCAATCTTATCTGGCCACAGACCACGTTCTACGACATCACGTTGGACGCAGGCAAGCGTATCTATGCGCAGATCGCCCCCGAACCAAACTATCGGTGGAAGGAATACTGTAGCCAGAGTCTGGCCATTGCCGATGAGCTGGATGTCAATCGGATCATTACGTTAGGTTCGATGTTCTCCGATTGCCCGCATACCCGTCCGTTGCCCATCGCCGTCAGCGACGGAGACTGTCAATGCGAAGGAGACCGGTCGTATAACGGCCCGGTGGGCATTCCTACTGTTCTGGATGTAGCTGCCGCACAACAAGGATTTGCTCATTCCTCGATGTGGGTGTCCATCCCCCAATATTTGGGCAGCGACGAATGCTCTGCCGGCACTATACGATTGCTGGATGCGTTGGGCAAGTATATCGGCTTCATCTTCGATACGGCAGACCTGAAGCAGAAAGCCGAACAGTGGAAGGCGCAGGCATCGATACTGGTTCGTTGCAATGACCAGCTTCATGATTATGTGGAGCATTTGGAGCACGACTACGACTTGCAGCAGAAAGCCGAGGCGGAGGCTTCATTGGGAGCGCCCCAGGCTGAACAACTAGTCAAAGAAGCGGAAGCGTTTCTACGCCAGATGGGCAATTAGCCCTATATACACAATATCCCGCTGACGGGAGCTGGCTCGCGTAGCGAGACTGAGGGTGGTTCTGCTGGCATATTCCAGTGACCACCCTCAGTCAGCTTCGCTGACAGCTCCCGCCGGCGGGAGCACCATTAATATTGAGTCGCCTATCGACCCGTCTTATGCCGCAGCCACCACGGAGGGATCGATGGCCGGCAGCACGCCCACAATCAGCAGCAAGGCGACGACCACAGCCAAACCGATGCGGTAGATGGCGAAGGCCTTATAGGAGAAGTTCGATACGAACTTCAGGAATCCGATGATCACGATGTAGCCGAGTACGAAGCTGATGACCATGGCTACGAGGGTCGGCCCCCAGCCGGGGAACATCGCATCGGTTTTGTAGTTCTTCACGGCCTTGATGGCTTCGAGCAAACCTGAGCCGAACACCGCGGGGATGGCCATCAGGAAGCTCAGACGCACAGCGGCCTCACGCGTGTAGCCCAGTGCGCGACCGACGGTGATGGTGCCGCCGGAGCGGGACACACCAGGAATCAGCGCCATGGACTGGCCCAAACCGAAGAGGAATGCATCACGATACGTCATATCATTCATGGTTTTGTTCTGGCGAGCCTTGGCATCCACCATCCACAGCAGAATGCCGAATACCAACAGCACGGTTACCGTAATCCACAGGTTGCGCAACGAGGTTTCGATGACGTTCTGCAGAGTGAAGCCGAGGATAATAATCGGAATCGAGCCGACGATAATGTTCCAGCCGAGTGTGGCGTAATTGTCGCCGCGGCCCATGCGGGCCTTCCAATCCTTGCCGTTCTTGCCGAACAGGCAGCTGAACCAGTGAGTAAGGATATTGATGATGTCGTGACGGAAATACAGAATCACCGCAAGTTCGGTGCCGATTTGGATGATGGCGGTAAACGCCGCACCGGGATCAGAGCCCAGCATCAAATCGCCGAAAATACGGATATGCGCGCTGGAGGACACCGGGAGATATTCGGTCAGCGCCTGAACGATGCCGAGAATGATCGCTTGGAAAAAATTCATAACCCCTCGTGATTTCTAAGTATTTGATGTGTTATGACGATGAACACCCTACCCAAGGGGGTGTAGAACAACACTAAGAATCGGTAACATCCACGGCTTCTACAATGAAAGTGGATATAGTACGTAAGCGACGAAGGGAGCATTATGGCCACGTATCGCAAAAGCAGGGCATTCGCACCGGAAGGATTCTTCGAATGCGAGGGTCGAGGACTCGAATGGTTGGGAGCGGCTCATGCGCAAGGCGGCCCGCGCGTGGTGCAGGTATACGGCTGGGGCAAGGATTATCTGGATATCGAACGTGTGGGTAGCGCGTCCCCCACGCCTCAGGCGGCACGAGCTTTTGGCGCGGCTCTGGCCCGTATGCATGATGCGGGTGCCAAGTATTTCGGGTCTGCGCCTGACGGATATAACGGCACATGCTATTTCGGACCATTGCAGGACCCGGTGAAAATGGATACCGGCGAGTGGACCGACCCGATCAGCTATTTCGCTGATGGACGTCTGCGCCCGATGGTCAACCTTGGTGTGAAACGTGGCGAGCTGGATAAGCGCGATGTCGAGTTGACTGAGCGTGTGATTGAAGCGCTGCCGGATCTGATGGGCCGCGCCGCGGCCGACAAGCCGGCGCGCATCCACGGTGATCTGTGGAGCGGCAATGTGATGTGGACCGCCGATTCCGGGCAGTCCGAGGCCGTGCTCATCGACCCGGCGGCACATGGCGGTCATCGCGAGGAGGATCTGGCTATGCTGCACCTGTTCGGTATGAGCTATCTGAGCGAAATCACCGAGGGCTACCAGTCCGTACATCCATTGAAGGCCGGATGGCAGGAGCGCATCACGCTCTGGCAGCTCTACCCCATCGCCGGCCACTGCGTCTTCTTCGGCGGCGGCTACGTCAACGAATACCGCTCCATGTGCCGCTCCCTGCTGAAGTAACAGACTTGGCTCCCCTCAGAGGGGGAGCCAAGAACGCATCCGCTCTCAGCTCAGTGCGTCCTTCAACTTGCTGAAGAAACCTTTCTTTTGACCGGCCTGTGGACGGGATGCCTGGGAGACGTGCGTGGCGCCTGAATCGTGCGAGGCGGCGAACTGTTCGATGAGGCCACGCTCGGTTTCGTTGAGCTTGGTGGGGATAAGCACATTGACGTGGGCGATGAGGTTGCCGCGCTCGTCCTTGTTGCGGATGTTCGTGACGCCCAGTCCCTTAAGCGTCACCGTGTCCTCAGTCTGGCAGCCGGCCGGGATGGACACGGTCTTCTCACCATCGAACGTATCAATGGACAGATCGTGGCCAAGCACGGCCCAGCTCATCGGCACCTGAATCCAGCAGTGCAGGTCGTCGCCATCGCGGGTGAACTGCTTATCCGCCTTGATGCGGATGTCGATGTACAGGTCGCCGGCAGCGCCGCCGCCCTCACCCACTTCGCCCTGGTTGGCCAACCGCAGACGCGCGTTGTCGTTGATGCCGGCGGGCACGGTAACGCCCACGGTACGCGTGGTGCGCACACGGCCGTGGCCCATGCAGCTGGGGCACGGGTTCTGGATGATGGTACCGTGGCCCTCGCAACGTTCACAGGGGGCGGAGGTCATCATCTGGCCGAGCATGGTGCGCACGACCTTCTGCATGAATCCCTGTCCGTGGCAGTCGGGGCAGGTGACCGGCTGTGCGCCGCCCTGGGCACCGGAGCCACCGCACTCCTGGCACAGGGAGAACGTATTGATCTTGACATGCGCGGTGCCGCCGAACACCGCCGTCTTCAAATCGATGGACGCCGAGGCCAAGGCATCGCGGCCGGGCTGGGTACGCGGCACCGGGCCCTGTGAGCCACCGCCGAACGCGGAACCGAAGAACGTGGAGAACACGTCGCTCATATCGCCGAAGCCCGCCCCGGAGAAGCCGCCGGCACCGGCGTTCGGGTTGTTCGGGTCGACTCCCGAATCATACATACGGCGTTTGTCCGGATTGGACAGCACATCGTAGGCGTTGTTCACTTCCTTGAACTTGTCCTCGAACTCAGGGCCCGCGATGTCGGGGTGGTACTTACGGCTGAGCTTGCGGTATGCCTTCTTGATCTCGTCGTCACTGGCGCCGCGTTCCACACCCAGCGTCTCGTAATAATCTGCCACTTGATTGATCCTTTGTGTTCGTTTGGTCTGCGGGTCATTGTGCCACAGACGGCGGTCAGTCTTGAGTCCGGCCCTCGGAGAGGAAGGCGGTCAAATATCTGGCTACGGCCCTGACGGCGGCCATAGTGGCCGCGTAGTCCATGTGGGTCGGCCCTATGGAGCCAACGAAGGCGATGGGTTCCGTGTCGTTCGTCTGACTCTCCGTCTCGGATTCGGTTTCGGGTTCGCCTACGGGATCGTTCCCCGCCGGTTCGCCCGCCGCTCCGCTGCGCCCATAGCCACTGCTGACCACGGAAGCATGCAGTAGTCCGGGGGTGTGCATTTCGGAGCCGATGGCCACGCCCACGCCGGATGCATTCGTCTCCTCGCTCAGGTTGCTCATGAGCTTCATCAGCACGACCTGTTCTTCCAGCGCGTCGAAGAGCGGGGCCAGATCGGCCAGGGACCGGGAGTGGGCCAGGTGCGAGGTGCCGGACATGTACAGTTCGTTCGCGCGTTCGTCCAATGCCATCGATTCGAAGGCGTCGGCCAGCGCGTCGGCCACGCCACGCACCGACTCGTAGCCGGCGCTGGCGGCGATGGATCGCACGGTCTCCGCGGATTTCGATAGGGACAGCCCGTCGCATTGCTCGTTGACGGTGTTGGAGAGCCGGTTGATCTCGTCCACGGCGGGCATGGATGCGATGGTCAGGCCGTGCTGGGCCACGCGGCCTGTGTCGGTAATCACCACGGCGAGCAACGTGGTCATGGCAACGGGCACCATCTCCACGTGCCGCAATGTGGCCTTGGCCAGCGATGGCGAGGCGACTACGGCCACTTGACCGGTGATTTCGGACAGCAGTCGTGCCGAACGTTGCAGCGCGTCCTTGAGACTCACCGATCCGGACAGGAAGCTGTTGATGCCGCGGCGTTGCGCCTCGCTGAGCGGCACCACGGTAGCAAGTCGGTCCACAAAGTATCGATAGCCCTTTTCGGTGGGCACGCGACCGGCCGAAGTGTGCGGCTGAATCAGATAGCCTTCGTCCTCCAGAGCGGCCATATCGTTACGGATGGTGGCCGAACTGACGCCGAGATCATGGTCGCGCGTCAGCGAAGTGGAGCCCACAGGCTCCTGAGAACGGATGTAATCCTCCACCACGGCGCGCAGCACCAGCATGCGTCTTGATTGCGTCATGCGCGCCTCCTCATATATGCATACATATTCATATCAGTCACGGTTCACTCAGGGCGTACCCCGACGGTCGGTTCGCCACGCCGCGACACGCGGGAACCCAGAAATATTGCCTCTTTCTTGGCTCTGCCACGTGCAGGTGGCGCACTTCACCTTAGAACATTGTATTAGCACTCCTTAGGCTTGAGTGCTAATGCGTTCGTTTGCAGCGTAGCAATGTTCACTGTGAACGCTAACAGAACACAAACTACCAAAACACGCCAAAATTGCTCCACAACGTCGCAAACCGACGCTAGCATGGTAATCGCAATGTGAGGGCGTCAAGCGCCCGGCACAAGCCGGATACGCGGCCCGACCAATTGGAAGGAAAGTAATCCATGACCGAATTCAAGGAGACCGAGCTCGACGAGCGCGCCATCAAGATGGCGAAGGTCCTTTCGGCTGACGCGGTTGAGAAGGCAGGCTCCGGCCACCCCGGCTCCCCCGTCTCCCTGGCGCCCGTCGCCTACACGCTGTACCAGCACTTCATCAAGCACGATCCGAATGATCCCAACTGGGAAGGCCGCGATCGCTTCATCCTTTCCGGTGGCCACGCCTCCCTCACCCAGTACGTCCAGCTGTACTTCTCCGGCTACGGCGTGACCCTGGACGACCTTAAGAACTTCCGTGGCGGCGCTGCCACCCGCACCCCGGGCCACCCGGAGTACGGCCTGACCCCGGGCATCGAAATGACCACCGGCCCTCTGGGCCAGGGCTTCGCCTCCGCCATCGGCTTTGCCTACGGCGAGCGTTTCCAGCGCGGTCTGCTTGACCCGGAGACCCCGAAGGAAGATTCCCCATTCTACCACAAGATCTGGGCCATCTGCGGTGAGGGCGACATCGAGGAGGGCATCTCCGGCGAGGCCGCTTCCCTGGCCGCCAACCAGAAGCTCGGCAACCTGACCGTGATCTTCGACGCCAACCGCATCCAGATCGAAGGCGACACCAACCTGGTGCTGGCCGAGGACGTGCTCAAGCGCTTCCAGGCCTACGGCTGGTACACCGACGAGTTCAGCTTCATCCAGCCCGACGGCTCCTACAAGGAGGACATCGAGGGCTTGGCTGACGTCATCGCCAAGGCCGAGAAGGCCGCTCCGGACCAGCCGAAGCTCATCAAGGTTCACTCCCTGATCGCTTGGCCGACCCCGGGCAAGACCAACGACCCGTCCTCCCACGGTTCCAAGCTGGGTACCGAGGCTGTTGCCGGCCTCAAGGAAGCCCTCGGCTACGATCCGGAAGAGAACTTCCACGTTGACGAAGAGGCTCTGGCTCACGCTCGCAAGGTTGCCGAGCGCGGTCTCGAAGCCCACAAGGAATGGGACGAGAAGTTCGACGCTTGGCGCAAGGCCAACCCGGACAAGGCTGCCCTGTACGACCGTCTGAAGGCCGGTGAACTGCCGGAAGGCTTCGACAAGGCTCTTGACGACCTTGAGGCCACCTTCGAAGTCGGCAAGGGTGTCGCCACTCGTGGCGCCTCCGGCTCCGTGCTCAACGCCATCGCCGCTGTCATGCCGGAACTCTGGGGCGGCTCCGCCGACCTCGGTGGCTCCAACAAGACCGATCTCAAGGGCGCTGCCACCTTCGCCCCGGCCGAGTGCGCCACCAAGCAGTGGCCGAACTGCAACGAGTTCGGTCGCCAGCTGCACTTCGGCGTGCGCGAGTTCACCATGGGCTGCATCACCAACGGCATCCTGCTGGGCTCCCACACCCGTCCGTTCGGCGGCACCTTCTTCATGTTCTCCGACTACGAACGTTCCGCCGTTCGTCTGGCCGCCCTCATGGAGATTCCGAACCTGTACATCTGGTCCCACGACTCCGTCGCCGTCGGCGAGGATGGCCCGACCCACCAGCCGGTTGAGCACCTTGCTTCCTTCCGCGCGATTCCTCAGCTTGAGGTCATTCGCCCGGCCGACGCCTTCGAGACCGCCGAGGCTTACCGTTACTTCTTCGAGAAGAAGAACACCCTGCCTGGTGCCATGGTTCTGACCCGTCAGGGTGTCCCGGTTCTTGCCGAGACCGCCACCAAGGCCAAGGACGGTGTCAAGAAGGGCGCTTACGTTCTGGTCGACACCGAGGGCACTCCGGACGTCATCCTCATGGCTTCCGGTTCCGAGGTCCAGTGGGCTGTGGCTGCCGCCAAGACCCTGGCCGGCGAGGGCGTCAAGGCTCGCGTCGTGTCCGTGCCGTCCATGGAATGGTTCGAGGAGCAGGACGCCGAGTACAAGGAGGCCGTGCTTCCGGCCGCTGTCAAGGCTCGTGTCTCCGTCGAGGCCGGCGTTGCCATGCCGTGGTACAAGTACCTCGGCTCCTACGGCAAGCCCGTCTCCATCGAGCAGTTCGGCCTGCAGGGTGACGGCGCTCAGAACATGATCGACCTCGGCATCACCGCCGAGCACGTGGTGGAAGCCGCCAAGGCCTCCATCGCCGAAGTCGAAGCCGCCAAGTGAGTCCCCTAGCCTCCCTCTGACGAGGGAGGCTTGTACTCAAGACTCCACCTGATCGGCCCTCTCGTTAGAGGGGGTCTACTTAAAGATTTGTTCCAATACGGAATATAAGGAGAAAAATAAATGACTGAAGCAACTCAGCGTACGTCTGACAACGGCGTTTCCATCTGGCTGGACGACCTGTCCCGCTCCCGCATCGAGTCCGGCTCCCTGCAGGACCTCATCGCCAACAAGAACGTCGTCGGTGTGACCACCAACCCGTCCATCTTCCAGAAGGCCCTGAGCCAGGTCGGCCCGTACGACGCTCAGCTCAAGGAGCTCGGCAAGGTTGACGTTGAGACCGCTGTCCGCGAGCTCACCACCACCGACGTGCGCAACGCCACCGACATCTTCCGCGAGATCGCTGAGGCTACCGACTTCGTCGACGGCCGCGTCTCCATCGAGGTCGACCCGCGTCTGGCCCACGACACCGAGAACACCGCCAAGCAGGCTGTGGAACTCTGGGAGAAGGTCAACCGCCCGAACGCCATGATCAAGATTCCGGCTACCCTCGAAGGCCTGCCGGCCATCACCGCCACCCTGGCCAAGGGTATCTCCGTGAACGTCACCCTGATCTTCTCGCTCGAGCGCTACGAGCAGGTCATCGACGCTTACATCGAGGGCATCGCTCAGGCTGCCGCCAACGGCCACGACCTGAAGCACATCGGCTCCGTCGCTTCCTTCTTCGTGTCCCGCGTGGACACCGCTGTCGACAAGCTGCTGGAAGCCAACGGCTCCGACGAGGCCAAGGCTCTGGAGGGCAAGGCCGCTGTGGCCAACGCTCGCCTGGCTTACGAGCTCTTCGAGAAGAAGTTTGCCGAGGATCCGCGTTGGGCCGACCTGGCTGCCAAGGGTGCCAAGGTTCAGCGTCCGCTGTGGGCTTCCACCGGTACCAAGAACGCCGCCTACTCCGACTGCAAGTACGTTGACGAGCTCGTTGCCAAGCACATCGTCAACACCATGCCGGAGAAGACCCTGAACGCTCTGGCCGACCACGGCAACGGCGCTCCGTCCATCGAGGGCACCTACGAGGAGTCCCACGCCGTCATCAACAAGCTGGCTGAGCTGGGTATCAACCTCAAGGACGTCACTGACAAGCTGGAGGCCGACGGTGTCGCTGCCTTCATCAAGTCCTGGGATTCCGTGCTGGCTGACGTCCAGTCCGGCATCGACCGCGTGAACGCCTGAGATTTGACGACTGATGCGTGTTTAGCGCACTAGTTGATTAGATCACAGAAGCCCCGACCCCAACCGGTCGGGGCTTCTTTCGTTTGTTGCTACAGTGGTACGAGCATATGAGAGAAAGGCCGAACCGTAATGAACAAACTTGTCGCACGCCAGCGGTTGGTGATGACCTTCACCTTCTTTTCGATGTTCTTCGGAGCGGGCAATCTGATTTTTCCGCCGTTCGTCGGCGCTCAGGCCGGTTCCGCGACCATACCGGCGGCCATCGGTTTCATCGTCTCCGCAGTTGGCCTGCCGATTCTCGGCGTGCTGGCGGTCACCTTCGCCGGTGGTTTCGACAAACTCGCCAGCCGGGTCTCCCCCAAATTCGCCTTGTTCCTCGGCGTGGCGATCATGCTCACCATCGGCCCGTGCTTTGCGATTCCACGTACGGCGACCACCTCATTCGAAATGATGGTGGCTCCTTTCGTACCGTCCTCCTATGGCTGGCTGGCCCAACTCATCTACTCGCTCGTGTTCTTCACGCTGGCGTTCCTGTTCGCCCAGCATCCCGAGAAACTCTCCAAAGTGCTCGGCCGATTCATGGGGCCGTTGCTGCTGGTGCTCATTGCTGTCCTGTTCATCGCCTGCCTGATCCACGGCATCGGCATCCCGGCCAACCCGATGGGCGACTACTCCACAAACCAGATCGCACGCGGCTTCCTCGACGGCTACCAGACCATGGACCTGCTCGCCGCGCTCTACTTCGGCATCGTGATCTCCGCGAATATCCGCGCCCAACAAGTCGATGACGAATCGCAAGTGCAGAAGGAGACCGCGTATGCCGGGCTCGGCACCGGCGTACTGCTGATCGTGATCTACGGCGCGCTGAGCTACGTGGGCGTGGTGTCCGGAGCCATCGTCACCATCGACCCCACCAAAGACACGGGCGCGACCGTGCTCACCAACCTCACCTCATCCCTGTTCGGCACGTTCGGTACCGCGTTCCTTGGCGTCGTGTTCGTCATCGCCTGCCTCAACGTATGCACCGGACTGATCGGCACCTGCGCCACCTACTTCCATACTCGGTTCCGGACCGTCGCCGGCCGAACGTTGAGCTACCGCACTTGGCAGGTCATCTTCACCGTGTTCAGTTTCATCGTGTCCAATGCCGGGCTGAGCGCGATCATCAAGGTTTCCGTGCCGGTGTTGTCCGCACTGTATCCGATCGCCATCGTGCTGGTACTGCTGACGCTGACCCACAAGTCGCTCGGCGCGCGATTCCCGCGCGTCTATTTCTGGACTGTGCTGCTGGTGGGCATCGCATCCTTCGCCACCTGCATCTCCAGTTTGGTCGCCGTCTTCGGCGGTTCCATCGGCTGGCTGGACGCGGCGCTGGCTATGCTGCCTTTGCAGCAATACCAGCTCGGCTGGGTGGTCCCGGCTATCCTCGGTGTTGCCATTGGTATCGCCGATGCTCCGCGACGGTAGTTTTCCCGGTCTGTGCCGGAGTCTGGCGGTCGGTCGGTGATGGCGGCTGCCGCAGTATCCCTCCTATAAAGCGGCATACAGAATTCCTGTATGCCGCTGGTCTCCGCCCATCTGCATAGTTATACTGGCATCATCGACGACGGCGATAACAGCATAAGGTGGGGCGAGTCATGGACACCAGTGATAGACAGGTAGCGGAAACCGGCCGGAATCGCGAGCTTGGGCTGATTCCGGCCATGGTGATGGCGGTTGTTGCGACGCTCAGTGGTGCCGGTGTATCGTTCGCGCCATTATATGAGCGCATTTGGGGCGGCATGATGTTGCATCCGAATTGTCCGGCGATTGGCAGAATGACCTACTATCTCTCGGGCCAAGCAACTGACGATTATGGAGCCTGCGTCACCTCACCACTGTGGTTTATGACGGTGACTGCGCTGAGTGTTGTCGCGATTCTCTGTCTGACTGTTGCGGGAGTACAGGGCTTTTCGCGCCATCGGCTCTGTTCGGTGTTTAGTGTTCTTATTGCGGCAGTGGCTGTTGCGATCATATTGGTGTTGAGTGCGAATACCAAGATTGTAACGTTGTGGGCGATGTATGCGGTGACGTGGCTGGTGCACGCCATAGTCACCTCATATCTGAGCAACGGTTGGATACGAATCGCGCGACTGTTGTTCGTATGGCAGATTGGCGTGATGCCGGTATTCGTCACCGAATATTCAGTATCCGACGAGGTCAACTTCAGCGGCGGCGCAACCATCGCTTGCGGACTTGGACTTGCGGCATATGCGCTGGTGCAATACGCCTCTCTTACCATCGACTCGCAAAACAACAGTAATCGAATCACGCCAGAACGCAGTGGTATACGGGCTACCTCCTTGCACGACCTGTTCCACACCATCAGCATCAACGCATCCGCCATACGCAATTGCTCTGTTCCCGTTGCCCTGTTCTGGTCAGGTATCACGTTCTTTACCTACAGCTACAACACTGGTAGACACACCGATTTCTGCCCAGCGCTATCGGCAACTGACAATGCAGGTCTTGTCGCTTATTGCATCGGCCATGAAGCTTTGGGACTGCTGACCGTCGTGTTGTGCGTGCTGCCATTGTTCTCCCTGCTTTCGGCGATTACGGCCATCACGTTGGCTGCACGCAACGCAAATAACGGCGGTAACGCTGCCAATGCCGATGGCTCTCGAAATTCAGCCGCCGTGTGCTATCTGCTCCTGGCAACCGCACTGTCCGCCACGGCCTTCGTCATCGCCTTCACCTTGGCATAGCGCGGACCACCATGCCGCAGTTCGCGCGATCGCTGGGATACAGCGCTTCCTGCGCACGACGCGACACCACCGGCATAAGATCTCCTTTATATCACGAAACAATCGAGCGTGTTCGTTTGCGCCAAGGATCAGCTCTGCCAGTAGTAGCTGAAGAAGTCGGAGATCTCCCCCATGGTTTCGCGCAGCATGCCCATGCGCGGCAGGTACACCACGCGGAAGTGGTCGGGGCGATGCCAGTTGAACGCGCCGCCGTGGCTGATGAGGATGTGCTTGTCATGCAGCAGGTCGAGCGCGAACTGCTCGTCCGAGTGGATGTTGAAGCGTTTGACGTCGATCTTCGGGAAGATGTAGAACGCGGCCTGGGGGCGCACGGCGGAGATGCCCGGAATGTCATTCAGCATCCGGTAAATGCATTCACGCTGTTCGTAAACGCGGCCGCCGGGAACGAGCATCTCTTTCGTGCTCTCGCGCTGAGCGAGTGCCGGAGCGATCAGAGACTGACCGGGGGCGTTCGAGCAGAGTCGCATGGCGGAAAGGAGATTGATACCCTCGATATAGCCTTTATAGCGGCGCTTGTCGCCCGCGAGGCACATCCAGCCCACGCGGTAACCTGCCATCAGGTGGGACTTCGAGAGGCCGTTGAAGCTCACGGTGAGGAGATCGGGGGCGAGGGAGGCGAGCGCCACGTGCTCGATCCCGTCCATCACGAGGCGGTCATAGATTTCATCCGCGTAGAGAATGACCACGCTTCGGCATCGTCAAAGATGCCGTCCAATGCCGTAATGGGTTCGCTGAAT
>OGYU01002242.1_pt1 | contig 12676 bp, 7 predicted proteins | sample 1576581 | NCBI WGS metagenome assembly OGYU01 (sample SAMEA3541547, study PRJEB24748) | human gut metagenome | biome: human gut; feature: human-associated habitat; material: faeces | place: China | collected 2012 | reverse complement strand
TGGGCATAAGGCGTCCGCGCAACAAATACAGGAATGTGGCGGAATCCTATCTGTCCTACTGCAAGAAAAGAAAGAGGAGAGCTTCAAGGACAAGAATGCTTAAGCGCCGTATGATCAAGCTTCTTGAAAAGCTCCTCAGTCAAAGGGATGGGATCCATAGCGAGTACGGTGCTTTACTCCGATATACCCAGGATTATCATAAGCGTCTTTCCATCATCAGAAAGGTGCTTGTACAAGAAAAGGAAATGTTTGAAGGGCGGAAAGTCAGTGACCGCATCGTCAGCATTGACCGTCATTATGTACGTCCCATCGTCAGAGGCAAGGAAACCAAGTCCGTCGAGTTCGGTGCAAAGGTCAATAATATACAGATAGACGGCATATCGTTCATCGAACACCTCTCGTTCAAGGCATTCAATGAGGGTATACGCTTGAAGGACTGTATCCGTATGCAGCAGAAGCTTATGAATGTAAGGGTAAGATGTGTGGCTGCCGATTCCATATATGCCAATAATGCCAACAGAAAGTTCTGTACAAAATATGGGATATCCACATCCTTTGTGCGCAAGGGAAGGGCGGCCAAAGATGAGCCTTTGAGGAAGGTGCTTAGAAGCGAACTCTCAAAAGAAAGGGCAACACGGCTTGAAGGAAGCTTCGGCACTCAAAAGCAACATTACTCGCTCTCAAGGATAAAGGCCAGAAACAGGAAGACGGAAATACTGTGGATTTTCTTTGGAATACATACGGCAAATGCCATACTGATGATAGAAAAAATCAGAAACAAAACAGCTAAAGCAGCATGATATGATTTTACTCACAGAATCAGAAGAGGTCATCAGACTTCTTCCGGAACGTCATGTCCTGTCGGATAGAAGTATGTGAGAAAGCACGGAAAAATGACAATAAGAATGGCATATGAAATGGTCATGCCCTATCATCTTCATATGCCATCTTATTTTTTAGAGACATTTACTGAATATCCCTGCCACTGCCCCGGAATTCTTTATTCATCGATAGGACGTGAATATAATACCCAGGCAGTGGCAGTAAAAATAAAATCTAAAATTAAAGAAACACTCCCGCTTCTTACAGTTTTACTTTCTTTTTAGTACCCTTCGACTCATTGTGCAAACGGTCCAACGCTGTCACCACATACTGGTACTTCGTTTTTCCATCGTTATAAGGTAATGGATAAAAATGGTCACGGGTAATGGCTACAATATGGGAAGCATCATCCAAATTGACTTTTTCTTTTTTATCAAAGCGATAAACCACATACTGTACAGCTTTGTCCATCTCGTCCTTTGCCTTCGGAGCTGTCCAGAAGAGTACCGGACCTTCATACGTCCATACCATCTTCACCTTCTTTACTTTACCTGGAGCCTTATCGTCCATAAAAGGAGATTCAGGAATCAAAGCCGGATAACGATGATACTCCTTCTCCAGCATAGTGCGGTAATTGCCGGCATTATCCACCACTGCAGCAGCATACCATTGACAACTTCCCTGCACGGTAGGAAGCGACCGTTGCAACTTCATTTTGGCAGGCATCTGGTTTTGTAACGGATTACGGGCATCCGCCTTGTTCACCGTACGCATCACATCCTGACCGATAAATAACGGACGCGAAGCGGCATGTCTTGCCCACCAATGTATCAAGTTGTCATAATCGGCAGCAGGATGACCTATTTCCCAATAAATCTGAGGGATATTATAATCTACCCAACCATTATTAATCCACATCAGCACATCTGCATACAAATCATCATAATTCTGAAGACCGCGTGTATCACTTCCATTCGGATCATTTTTCTTGTTGCGGTAGATACCAAAAGGAGAAACACCGAACTTCACCCACGGCTTACACTCGCGCACAGTTTCGTGAATTTCCTTTATCAGCACATTCACGTTGTCACGGCGCCAATCGGCTTTATTACTGTATCCGCGACCATATTGCGCAAAACTGACATGATCAGGAAAATCTTCGCCCGGGTTGGGATAAGGATAGAAATAATCATCCATATGAATGGCATCCACATCATAACGGGTAACAATATCGCGCACAATCTTGCAAATGTATTTACGGTTTTCGGGCAAAGCCGGATCAAAATAAAGTTGCCCAGCATAATTCACGAAACGTTCCGGATTCTTATTATACGGATGAATGGGTGATAAGGCAGTAGTTCCCTTTGTCTTGGCACGGTAAGGGTTAATCCAGGCATGGAACTCCATTCCACGCTTATGGCATTCATCAATCATGAACTGCATCGGGTCCCAGTAAGGTGAAGGCACTCTGCCCTGCACTCCTGTAAGAAAGCGGCTCCACGGCTCATAAGAAGATTTATACAAGGCATCGGCTTCTGCACGTACCTGAAAAATTATCGCATTAATGCCTGCGCCCTGCAGACTGTTTAGTTGATTTATTAACAGCCGCTGTATCTTCTCTGTCGGCATTCCCTGGAACTGTCCATTCACACACTGAATCCATGCACCGCGGAACTCACGTTTAGGATAACGTGTCTGAGCACTGACAACAAAAGTAAAAAGTAGTGCTATCAATAAAAGAAGAATAGTTTTTGCTCTCATTTTGTTATTCTTGTTTAATACGCTTGCAAAGATAAGAAAACTTATAATTATCTTTGCATATTAAACCAAATTCAATAAAGAATGTCAGAAAGTAACTATATATCCATAAAAGGAGCAAAGGTAAACAACCTCAAAAACATCGATGTAAACATTCCACGCAACAAGCTGGTCGTCATCACGGGACTATCCGGTTCCGGAAAATCATCCTTGGCTTTTGATACATTATACGCTGAAGGTCAGCGACGCTATGTAGAAAGCCTGTCATCATACGCCCGCCAATTTCTGGGCCGCATGAGCAAGCCTGAGTGTGATTTCATCAAAGGTATACCACCCGCTATCGCCATAGAGCAAAAAGTGAACAGCCGCAATCCTCGTTCCACCGTGGGTACTTCCACCGAAATATATGAGTATCTGCGACTGCTCTATGCACGCGTGGGGAAGACTTATTCCCCCATTAGCGGGCAACTGGTGAAAAAACATAGTATTGAAGATATTGTAAACTGTATGCTTTCCTTTCCTAAAGGAACGAAATACACGGTTCTCACTCCTATGATGCCCCGTGAAGGCCGTACACTGCTCCAGCAACTGGAAATGGACTTGAAACAAGGATTTACCCGTATAGAGGTGAACCGTGAAATAGTCCGTATAGAAGATTTTCTGCAACAAACAGCTGCCGAAGATAAAAAACAAAACATCTATCTGCTGGTAGATCGCATGACAGCCGATGATAGCAAAGACAGTATCAGCCGCCTCACCGATTCTGCCGAAACGGCCATGTACGAGGGAGACGGGAATTGCCTCCTCCGCTTCTACTCTGCTGACGGAAGTACGCAGCTGTTCTCTTTCAGCACTAAATTCGAGGCCGACGGAATTAAATTCGAAGAACCGAATGACCAAATGTTTTCATTCAATTCCCCTCTCGGCGCTTGTCCCGAATGCGAAGGCTTCGGTAAAGTGATAGGTATAGATGAACATTTGGTGATTCCAAACCGTGCTCTGAGTGTATATGACGGAGCTGTCCTTTGCTGGCGTGGTGAAAAGATGGGGGAATGGCTACAGGAATTCATTCATGAAGCTCCCGCCCACGATTTCCCCATCTTCGCCCCTTATTATGAACTGACACAGGAACAAAAAGATTATTTATGGCATGGACCTAGAAATAAGGCCTGTATAGATTCTTTCTTCAAAATGCTGGAAGAAAACCAATATAAAATACAATATCGTGTGATGCTGGCACGATACAGGGGAAAAACTATTTGTCCTGTCTGCCACGGAACACGCTTGAAAAAAGAAGCCGGTTATGTAAAAGTAGGTGGAAAATCCATCTCTCAACTGGTTGACTTACCTATTCACGACTTAAAAGAATTCTTCCGCACTCTAGAACTAGATGCACATGACACAGCCATCGCCAAACGGATCTTAACGGAAATTACCAACCGCATCAACTTCCTCATGGATGTGGGTTTGGGATATCTTACACTGAACCGTCTCAGCAACTCGCTCTCCGGCGGTGAAAGCCAGCGCATCAATCTGGCCACCTCATTAGGCAGCAGCTTGGTAGGCTCACTCTATATCCTGGATGAGCCCAGTATCGGATTACACAGCCGTGACACCGACCGGCTGATAAAAGTACTTCGTCAGTTACAGGAACTGGGAAATACCGTAGTAGTGGTAGAACATGATGAAGAAATAATCCGTGCTGCCGATTATATCATTGATATCGGTCCTCAAGCAGGACGTTTAGGAGGACAAATAGTATATCAAGGCAACATGAACGATCTTCAAAGAAACAGTAACAGTTATACGGTGCGCTATTTGTTGGGAGAAGAAAACATAGAGATTCCCCGATGCCATCGTCCGTGGAACAATTATATAGAAATAAAAGGTGCGCGTGAAAACAACCTTAAAGGCATTGACGTAAAATTTCCACTGAATGTAATGACGGTAGTTACGGGAGTCAGCGGTTCGGGGAAGAGTACGTTGGTACGTGATGTCTTTTACAAGGCATTGAAACGCGAATATAGTGAAGCTAGCGAACGGCCGGGTGAGTTCATCTCTTTGGAAGGAGATGTACAGCTGGTGAAAGATATTGAATTTGTAGACCAGAACCCTATCGGAAAATCATCACGCAGCAATCCGGTAACCTATGTAAAAGCATACGACGAAATACGAAAACTCTTTGCCGAACAGCCTCTTGCCAAGCAAATGGGATATACTGCCGGATATTTCTCATTCAATACCGAAGGCGGGCGCTGTGAGGAATGCAAAGGTGACGGTACGGTAACCGTTGAAATGCAATTTATGGCAGATTTGGTACTAGAATGTGAGTCTTGTCATGGAAAACGTTTCAAGAGCGACACGCTGGAAATAAAATTCCAAGACAAGAGCATCTATGACATTCTGGAAATGACAGTGAATCAAGCCATTGAATTCTTTGCCGAATACAATCAAAAAAAGATAGTGAAGAAACTAATTCCATTACAAGAAGTGGGATTGGGATATATAAAGTTAGGACAAGCCTCCTCCACTCTTTCCGGCGGCGAGAACCAACGCGTAAAACTAGCTTATTTTCTGAGCATAGAGAAAGCACAACCCACTATTTTTGTATTCGATGAACCAACCACAGGTCTGCATTTTCATGATATCAAGAAACTGCTGGAAGCATTTGAAGCCTTAATCAGCCGCGGACATACCATTATCATTATCGAGCATAATATGGATGTGATAAAATGTGCCGACCATGTGATTGACCTAGGACCCGAAGGAGGAAATATGGGAGGAAATCTGGTAATTGCGGGCACTCCGGAAGAGGTTGCAGCATGTGCGGCATCTTATACGGGACAGTTTTTACGTGAAAAACTGGCGATGGATTCTCCTGATTGATTTTTTATTCACCGTTGATTGTCCAAACTGACACAAATTATTAAATATGATTATACGCAATATACCACTAGATGATAAATGGGAATTTAAAAGTGATTTATTCTGTTCTGTAAATTTAGCATTTTGTGGTATGATTGCAGAATCATTTTACTAAAAATCTGTTTTAATGTTTTCCACATTGTCAATCTAAACGAAAATATGAGTAAATTTAGAATTGAATTAACAACCTTATAAATCAACAGAATATGAAAAAACTTTTTTTACTACTCTTGCTGTTCCCTTTCCTATTGGGATGTTCACAAAAAGAGAAAGAATTCACCGTTCTTCAATGGAACATTTGGCAAGAAGGAACTGTAATTCCCGGTGGTTACGACGCTATTGTGAATGAAATAGCCCGTCTTCGTCCGGACTTCGTCACATTGAGCGAAGTACGTAATTACGAAAACACCAATTTCACTGCCCGCCTAGTGCAATCATTAAAGGAAAAAGGAGAAACCTATTATTCCTTCTATACCTATGATACAGGTCTGTTAAGCCGATACCCCATCACTGATTCATTAACCGTTTTTCCCGAAAAGAATGACCACGGCAGTATCTATCGCCTTACAGCCGATATGAACGGACAGAAAATAGCAGTCTATACCGCTCATCTTGATTATTTGGATGACGCCTATTATAATGTACGCGGATATGATGGTTCTACTTGGGAAGAAATCCCTATCCCCACTACCGTAGAAGAAGTATTAAAGAGAAATGTAGCCTCACAACGCGATGACGCCATCAGACTATTCATTGAACAGGCAAAAAAAGATCGTGCAGCCGGCTACACCATCATTTTAGGAGGAGATTTTAATGAACCTTCACATCAAGATTGGACTGAAGAAACCAAAGACCTGTATGACCATCATGGCTTTGTAATCCCCTGGACAGTTCCTGTCCTGTTAGACGAAGCCGGATTGAAAGACGCCTATCGAGAATTCTATCCAGATGTATTAAACTATCCCGGCTTCACTTATCCTTCGGATAATCCGGCAAAGCCCGCCGACAAAATAACCTGGGCTCCCAAAGCAGATGAACGCGACCGTATAGATTACATTTGGTATTATCCCGAAAAGGGGTTGAAAGTGAAAGACGCCGCCATTTTCGGTCCGAAAAATTCCATAGTCCGTGCACAGCGTGTTCAGGAAACATCTAAAGACAAGTTTATAGAACCATTGGGCGTATGGCCTACAGACCATAAAGGAGTACTGGTTACTTTCCAATATCCCGCCAAATAATATCGTTTTTCCCAATATTTCTGTTATCTTTGTCCAATAACCTAATTTATTATCCTATGACCAAATGTACACATAAGCAGTTAATGACCGCCTGTATGTTAGCAGGCACATTGATGTTGGGAGCATGTACCAGTACTCCCCCTGTAACAAAAGAGGTATCCATTGTACCCATAACCAACCATCTGGAGGAAACAAACGGTGCTTTTGTATTGAAAAGTAATACCTCCATCGGTGTTATTGACGCCGAACTAATTCCCGCAGCCGAGTATTTGGCCGATATGCTTTCCGGTGCCACAGGCTACGACCTTAAAGTAAAAGAAGGCGAAGGAACCATCACCCTTGCCTTGGGGGATGTTCAAGGAAAAGAAGGTGCCTATACCCTGACAGCCGAGAGCGATAAGGTCAACATTACAGGTAACTCTTACGGAGGTGTCATTGCAGGTATCGAATCCCTCAGACAGCTGTTTCCCCCGCAAATAGAATCTAAAGAAATTGTTAAAGGTACAGACTGGGCCATACCGGCCGTTAACATTCAAGATGCCCCCCGCTTTGAATGGAGAGGCATCATGCTGGACGTATCCCGCCATTTCTACACAATAGATGAGGTGAAAGAATTACTGGATGTCATGGCCCTTTACAAGATGAATAAATTCCACTGGCATCTTACCGATGACCAAGGATGGCGTATCGAAATCAAGAAATATCCTTTACTGACGGAAAAAGGAGCCTGGCGCAAATTCAATTCCCATGACCGCGAATGCATACGTCAGTCAAAGACTGACAACAATCCGGATATGGCAATTCCCGAAGACAAGATACGCATCGTAGAAGGTGACACCCTATATGGAGGCTACTACACTCAGGAAGATATCAAGGATGTCATAGCATACGCCAAAATACGAGGCATAGATATTATTCCCGAAATTGATATGCCGGGACACATGCTGGCAGCTGTGAGTAACTATGAAGGTGTTTCCTGTTTTAACGAAACCGGTTGGGGAAGCGTCTTCTCCTCACCTGTTTGTCCGGGGAAAGACTCTGCATTGGAGTTCTGCAAGAATATTTATGCAGAACTGATAGCCCTTTTCCCCTATAAGTATGTACATATAGGAGGTGACGAAGTAGAAAAAACCAATTGGAAAAAATGTCCGGACTGCCAGAAACGTATGCATGACAATAATCTGAAAACCGAAGAAGAACTGCAATCATGGTTCATTCATGACATGGAGAGATTCTTTAACGGGAAAGGCAAAGAAATGATAGGCTGGGATGAAATCATTGAAGGCGGATTGTCTAAAACAGCCACCGTAATGTGGTGGCGCAGCTGGGTAAAAGATGCAGCGACCAAGGCAACGGCACAAGGCAACCCTGTCATTTTCACTCCTAACGGACAATTTTATTTGGATTATGCAGAAGACAAGAATTCTATGGCAAGCATTTATAATCTGGATACGACAGACAACCTGACTCCCGAGCAGCAGTCGCTGATTTTAGGAGTGCAGGGAAATATTTGGTGCGAATGGATTCCTTCCAACGCACGTATGCAATATATGGCCATTCCACGTTTGCTGGCTATTGCCGAATTAGGTTGGAGCAAACCGGAGCAAAAAGACTGGAATGCCTTCAAACAACGCCTGTCTGATCAGTTTGAACGTCTCAATATCATGGGTATCAATTACCGTATACCCGATTTGGAAGGCTTTAATGCCGTCAACGCCTTTATCGGTGAAGGAACCATCAATGTAACTTGCCTTGACCCCACTGCGGAAATTCACTATACCACTGATGGCAGTACTCCTACTTTACAATCTCCCGTATATGAAGGTCCCATCAAAGTGACTGAAACCACAGACTTTACTTTCTGCACCTTCCGCCCTAATGGAAAGAAAGGTGACATAGCCAAGACCCGTTTCATCAAAAGTGAATATACCCCCTCTGTAACTGCCGCTCCTTCCAATCCGGGTTTGAAAGCTACATGGCACGAATTTAAAGGAAATAAATGCAGTGAAATAGAAAAAGCTCCGGTCAATGGTACTTATCCAGTGGAAGACGTTATGATTCCTAAAAAAGTAAAAGGAAATATCGGACTGATTATCAAAGGATATTTCAATGCTCCTCAAGACGATATCTACACTTTTGCACTCCTGTCCGACGATGGTAGTACATTGACCATAGACAGTGAACAGATAGTAGACAATGACGGGCCTCACGGACCTAAGGAAATAGTGGGACAAAAGGCATTGGCGAAAGGATATCATCCAATGGAATTACGTTATTTCGACCAAAACGGAGGACAACTGAAATTAAAAGTAACAGGTAGTGATGGTAAAGAAATTCCGTTCACGCATCTCTATGCGCATTAATCTCACATAAAAAGTTTTTCCACCACAGATTATACAGATTTACATAGATTGAATTTCAATGAATTCTCCCATTCAATAATCTGCGTAATCTGTGGTGGAATTACATCAATCAGAAGTAAACTCCGAACCCTATCTTGAAGCCTAATTTACTAAATTCTGAAATATCACTAAAACTCAAGTCATAATATACAGACGGCTCAATAGTCACATTTCTGCCCAAGAAAAAAGCATATCCGACTTCCGGTGTCAAACAAACCAGATTCTTTTTAAATCCTACACAAGAAAGGTGCTTATACGCCATTCCCAATCCTCCATAAATACCGCAACTGGAAAAATAATAACGTCCTTGTGCACCAATACTGGTTTCATCCATTCCATGTTCTACATAATTGCCCTTAAAATTCAGCAATACAGCCACATTATCGGCTACAAACGCACCACCGGTCAAAGCGAAACCAAAATTTGTACCCTCATTCTTGCTATGAGATAGGTCAAGCCCTGTCAATGAAGCATTCACATACCATACCTCCTTCTCAAATTGAGCATGTGCACTCAGTGCAGTCATTACCAACAGCATCAAGCTGACTAAAATTTTCTTCATAATGTTGTCGTTTAATAGTTATTTTTTATTTTCCAAATCACGTTCACGTCTTTCCTCCGCCTTTTCTTTCTTACGAAGGACAATCCATAACAACGCTATTATCATATAGGATAAACCTACTGTGAGATACTTTTCCGTATCACTTATTTCCGTATTACGCGGAATAAAATAAACGGCCATCGCTGTAGTATAAACCAACAAAGCGACAGGCAACCAAATCGATTTTCTATATTTTTTCATAAACTATGCTGTTTTGTTTCCTATACCAACTTACAAACCCTATAGCGGCTACCAACGTGCAAAGACCACCGATTATATAAGATACATAATCAGAAAGTGCCAATCCTTCGGGAGCAATGCAAATATAAGTAGAACATACAGCCGTCATAAACAAGGCAGGAAACAAGGTAATATAATAATTCTTTTTCGCACGTACCAGAAAAACAGTGACCGCCCACAAAGTAAACACAGACAAAGCCTGATTACACCAGGCAAAATAACGCCATATCATATCAAATCCTGTCGCATCACGCTGACTGTACAACAATATACCGATAGTTACCGCAAAAATAGGAATACAAATCAATAAACGTTTCGCTATACTTTTTTGTTCCAAATGCATAAAATCGGCAACAATCAAACGAGCTGAACGTAAAGCGGTATCTCCACTGGTAATAGGAGCGGCAATTACCCCCAGTACAGCCAATAAACCTCCTATCGTACCCAACCATTCCTTGGTTATGCTGTCCACAATAATCGAAGCATTACTCTCCTCCATACCATTTTGATGAAAAAAACAAGTAGCGGCAGCAGCCCAAATCAATGCCACGATCCCTTCGGTCACCATCGCTCCATAAAAAATAGGACGGCCATACTTCTCATTCTTCATACAACGTGCCATCAACGGAGATTGTGTGGCATGAAAGCCACTGATTGCCCCACAAGCAATAGAAACAAACATGATAGGAAAAATTGGTAATCCGGCAGGGTGGGTATTATGCAGCCCGTCCGTAATTTCGGGCAATGCCGGATGATTCCATAACAACATCACCAAAATCCCCACCGCCATAAACAATAAAGCAATGGCAAACAACGGATATATTTTTCCTATAATCTTATCTACCGGCAACAATGTAGCCAACATATAATAGACAAATACGACTATAATCCAAAAAGTAACATCCATATACTCCGGAGTAAGTTTGGCAAGCAATCCGGCAGGTCCTGCCACAAAAACCGCTCCGACTAATATCATCAGCACAACCGTAAAACCGCGCATCAACTGCTTTGTGGGAAGGCCTAAATAACGACCGATAATTTCCGGCAAACTCTCGCCATCATGCCGAATGGAAAGCATTCCGGACAAATAATCGTGTACCGCCCCGGCAAAAATGGTACCTAAAACAATCCACAAATAAGACGCCGTACCAAACTTCGCTCCCATTATAGCACCGAAAATAGGTCCTAAGCCGGCTATATTCAAAAATTGAATCATGAAAATCTTCCAAGTAGGAAGTGGAATAAAGTCAACACCATCCGCCATGGTCAGGGCAGGTGTCTTCCTTGTCTTGTCAGGACCGAACACACGTTCCACATAACTTCCATACAAAAAGTATCCGCCTACAAGAACCAATAATGCAATAATAAAGGTTATCATATTCTATTTTTTGTTTTGTTGGGGCAAAAGTAACGAATTAATTGATTACTTCGTATCTTTGCCCTAAAATTAAAGTAAATGCGAACATTCTTTATAACTTTATTACTAGTCATAGTGAGTTTATCACCCGTTTTCTCACAACCTAAATATGAAATCCGTGCCACCTGGCTCACTACGCTCGGAGGAATGGACTGGCCTCGTAACAAGGCAGTAAACGCATCAGGCATCCGGCGTCAGCAAAAAGAATTATGTGATATACTGGATCGCCTGAAAGCCGCCAATTTCAATACGGTATTGTTGCAAACCCGTCTGCGCGGAGATATGATTTATCCTTCCGCCATAGAAACTTTCGCCGAATCACTGACTGGTAGCACAGGAGGGAATCCCGGATATGACCCTTTGGCTTTCGCCATCGGAGAATGCCACAAACGCGGCATGGAACTACATGCATGGATTGTTACGATTCCTGCCGGAAACACCCGTCAAGTACAATTGCAAGGACGTAGCTCCGTAGTACGGAAAAACCGGACTATTTGCAAACTTTATAAAGGTAACTGGTACTTGGACCCGGGAAATCCGGGAACCAAAGAATATCTGTCATGCATCGTAAAAGAAATAACTTCCCGTTATGATATAGACGGCATTCATTTCGATTACATCCGCTACCCTGAGCAAGCCGACAACTTTCCCGACAAGGACACCTACCGGAAATACGGCAAAGGTAAGGAGTTGAAACAATGGCGGCGTGATAATATCACAGATATTGTGCATAGGCTCTATACCGACATCAAGACTATCAAACCCTGGGTGAAAGTCAGCAGTTCCCCTATTGGCAAATACCGAGATACCAACCGATATCCCTCCCGTGGATGGAACGCTTATCATGTAGTTTACCAAGATGCTCAGAAATGGCTAAAAGAAGGTATTCATGATGCGTTGTTCCCGATGATGTATTTTCAGGGAAATAATTTCTATCCTTTTGCATTGGATTGGAAAGAGAATTGCGGTAACCGCTGGATAGTACCAGGTTTGGGCATTTATTTCCTCTCTCCCGACGAACAAAATTGGCCGTTGGACGAAATAGTCCGCCAACTTCATTTCACCCGTCAGATAAAACTAAACGGACAAGCCTACTTCCGCAATCGTTTTCTATTGAACAACACCAAAGGCATTTGGGACGAACTCCAAGAGAATTTCTATACCACTCCGGCATTGATTCCCCCAATGACCTGGATGGACAGCATCCCCCCATCCACTCCGGCCATGCCTTCCCTGCAACTGTTGCCGGACGGCAAAATGCACATGAGCTGGC
>OGYU01002237.1_pt1 | contig 12701 bp, 18 predicted proteins | sample 1576581 | NCBI WGS metagenome assembly OGYU01 (sample SAMEA3541547, study PRJEB24748) | human gut metagenome | biome: human gut; feature: human-associated habitat; material: faeces | place: China | collected 2012 | reverse complement strand
CTATATGGTATGAATGGAAATATTTCTTCTCTGCTTCCTGAAGAAGGAGAATGGACCGGCAGGCCCGAAAAAAGTGTGCGCCCGTAAAGAAATGAGGTGCGGCGATGAAATATGCTGAAGTATCAGATGTTGAAGCAGGATTTCGCCCCTTGAGTGACGATGAGGCCGTGCGGTGTGACGCAATGCTGGAGGAGGCCGCCGTCATCATCGACGCCTACAACAAAGAGGCGGCCGCAGATGCAAAAGAGCTTGTCTCCTGCCGGATGGTGCGCCGACAGCTTGGCAGCGGAGAGGGCGACGCCATCACATTTCCTACGGGAGCGACGCAGGGTTCAGTGGCGGCTCTCGGATATTCACAAAGCTGGACCATGAACAGCGGCAGCGTGGGTGAGATGTATCTGTCCAAGATTGAAAAGCGGCTGCTTGGCATCGGAAACAAAATCGGCTGCTACAGTCCGCTGGAAGGGGTGGCGGCAGAATGATTCATGGCATTACCGTCCGGCTCCATGTAAAGTCGCAGACAGGCACTGACGCATTCAATGCGCCGGTCTATACCGAGACCCCGATAGACGTTCCCAACGTGCTTGTGGGTGAACCTACAGCAGAGGACATCGTCAACGACCTGCAGTTGTACGGCAAGCGAATCGCCTACACGCTGGGCATTCCTAAAGGGGACGCCCACGACTGGGAAAATGCGACTGTCGAATTTTTCGGCAAAAAATTTCGCACCTATGGCGGCGTGACCCAGGGCATCGAGGATTTGATCCCGCTGCTTTGGAACAAAAAGGTGAAGGTGGAACGGTATGGGTAAACTGAAGGTCGTGCTGAACTCAGCCGGTGTGCGAGGGCTGCTGCGCAGCGCGGAGATGAAAGCCGTTGTGGAGGCACGCGCCGCAGAGATCAAGTCACGGGCTGGAGATGGCTATGAGGTGTATATCGCACAAACACGCGCAGTGGCTATCGTAGGCGCCGCCACGAACGCCGCTGAAAATGACAATTTGAAAAACAATACGATGCTTAAGGCAATGAGGTGACACGTATGATCGAAAAAATCATATTGGATCATCTGACCAAAAAACTCGCCGTGCCTATTTTCATGGAGATGCCGGAGGAAGCTCCAGCATCTTTTGTTGTGCTGGAAAAAACCAGCAGCAGCCGAAAAAACTGCATCTGCACGGCCATGATGGCGGTGCAGTCCTATGCCGGGAACCTGCTGGAAGCGGCACAGCTAAACGACCAGGTAAAGCAAGCCATGGACAGTTTACCCGAGCTGGCAGATATCGGTGCGGCACGGTTAAACAGCGATTACAATTTTACCGATACAGCGTCCAAACGATATCGCTATCAGGCGGTATACGATGTGACGCACTACGAAAGGAGATAAAGGACTATGGCAGACGCGACCAAAGTAACCGTGAGCAAACCCAAAACGGGCGGCGCCATCTATCGCGCTCCTCTGGGCACAAGCCTGCCCACGGATGCGTCTTCAGAGCTTGATGTTGCGTTCAAGGAGCTGGGATATGCCAGCGAGGACGGACTTGTCAACAGCAATTCGCCCGAGAGCAGCAGCATCAAGGCCTGGGGCGGCGATACAGTATACGCATACCAGAGCAGCAAGGAAGACACCTTCAAGTTTACGCTCATTGAAGCGTTGAACATCGAGGCCCTGAAGGCCGTATACGGAGATTCGAATGTTACCGGGACGCTGGAGACCGGCATCACGGTCAAAGCCAATAACACCGAGCAGCCTGCATGCGTGTGGGTTGTCGATATGATCCTGCGCGGCAGCGTCGCAAAACGCATTGTCATCCCCAACGGCAAAGTGTCCGAAGTGGGCGACATTACCTATGCGGATGAAAAGGAAGTCGGATACGAGACCACGATCACCGCGTCGGCTGACAGCAGTGGCAACACGCATTACGAGTACATCAAGAATGCGGCGAGTGCATAAGGAGGGGCATCATGGTAGAGGGAAAAACAAAATCCGGATTCCTGTTTGCGCTTGATGAAAACGCTATCAACAATATGGAACTCGTTGACGCTTTGGCCGAGACGGAAGATGACAACCCCATTGCAATCTCAAGGGCGTGCCTGCTGCTGCTCGGAAAAGATATGCGCAAGAATCTGTACGACCATCTGCGAAACGATGACGGACGTGTGCCTGTCGACGCTGTGAGCCAGGAGCTGATCGAAATATTCTCGGCATTTGGTGCAAAAGGAAAAAAATAATCGCCCTCGCCGACATGATCGCCGCGAATGAGGATGCGCTGGTGTGTGATTTCGCGGAAACATACGGGATTTTAGACTATCGGGCGTTGCCGGCTGCCTTGCTGGCAACGCTCGCTGTCGGTTTGAGGGATGATTCCCGCATCAAAATGCATCTATCTGGCATGCGCGTTACCACGGATACATTGTTGTTGTCCGCCGCCGTAGATAGACTTTCTTTTTTGGCCTGGGCACAGACCAAAGACGGCCAAGCAGGTCGAAAACGGCCAGCCTCAATTCTGTCGGCTATGATGTGGCAGGGGTGCAACTGCGGGCCGGTACAATCCTTTAAAAATGCAGAAGATTTTAAAGCTGAATGGGAGCGGATAACGGGGGTGAAGCATGGCTACTGAACTTGCAAAAGCCTATGTGCAGATTGTACCATCAGCGCAGGGCATCAAGGGCAGCATCACGCAAGCCTTGGGCGGAGAGGCTGACAGTGCCGGAGCGGCCGCCGGTAAAGGTTTTGGCGGAAAGCTCATTGGCGCGTTGAAGGGCATTATTGCGACGGCTGCCATCGGAAAAGCCTTGTCGGCTACCATCACCGAGGGAGCAGCGCTGCAACAGAGCATCGGCGGCATTGAAACGCTGTTTAAAGAAAGTGCCGATAAGGTCAAACAAAATGCTGCGGAAGCATACCGTACAGCTGGCATGAGCGCCAACGAGTACATGGAGCTGACCACAAGCTTTTCAGCAAGCCTCTTGCAGAGTATGGCTGGGGACACTGCCAAGGCGGCAGATATCGCGGATATGGCTATGCAGGATATGTCCGACAATGCCAATAAAATGGGCACCAGCATGGAGGACATAAAAAACGCCTATCAGGGATTTGCGAAGCAGAACTATACCATGCTTGACAACTTAAAGCTCGGGTATGGCGGCACAAAAACTGAAATGCAGCGTCTGCTGGCTGACGCACAGAAAATCACCGGAGTAAAATATGACATCAATAATCTGAGCGACGTTTACTCCGCTATTCATGTAATACAGGGAGAGCTGGATATCACGGGTACGACGGCCAAGGAGGCCGCATCCACGATATCCGGCTCTTTCGCGTCTATGAAGGCTGCATTCAAAAACGTGCTCGGACAACTTGCGCTCGGGCAGAATGTAGGACCTGCATTGCAAGCGCTCGCGCAGACCGTAACCACTTTTCTGGTCGGAAATTTGCTGCCCGCAGTATGGAATATTCTCAGTGCATTGCCCAGCGCGCTTGTAACGTTCATTCAAACGGCCCTGCCGCAGTTGGTTTCGGCTTTCATGGAGTTTATTCCGCAAATGCGGGCTGGTATAGCATCGGGCCTCCCGCAAATGCTTACGTCGGCGCAGCAAATCGTTGCACAGTTGTGCACTGGATTTTCCACAATGTGGCCACAATTGCTCCAGCAGGGCGGAGAAATCCTCACCCAGGTCATCGGCGGAATAGCATCATCTCTGCCACATGTGTTTCAGATGGCGCTCGACATCATTACAACACTGATAAACACATTCGTGGCGAACTTCCCGCTGTGCATTCAGACCGGCACAGATGTACTCATGTCGCTGATCGACGGAATAGGACAAGCCCTGCCACAGATGCTTGTGGCTGCTGCTCAGGCGATTTTATCCATGGTGAAAGGGCTTATTCAAAATTTCCCGCAGATCCTTTCTGCTGGGTTCGATATGATCGTCAGTTTAATCAAGGGAATCGGAAACGCTCTGCCGGATATTATTGCCGCTGCAGGCGAAATCGCAGGGATGCTGTGGGATACCATTCTGGAAGTGGACTGGCTCCAGCTCGGGAAAGACATTATCATCGGTCTTATCAATGGTATCGGCGCCATGGCAGGAGCATTGTGGGATGCGGCGATTAATATCGCCCGTTCGGCACTTGACGCCATTAAAAGTTTTTTTGGAATTGCCTCTCCATCCAAGCTTATGCGCGACGAGGTTGGCAAATTTATCCCGCTGGGTATCGCCTCAGGTATCGAAAGGAATACCCGCCCCATCTCAAAAGCCATGCGCGGCATCTCCGAGCTCACTTCGGCTGCTATGAATGCTGATATAGCGATGGGGCTGCACTATGACCAACCAACGGGTGTGCCGGCGCTTGCCTATGCAGGAGGTTATGGCGGGACAACAAATTTTTACCAAACTATCAATACACATGACAGTTTGTCGGAAAGCGAACTTACGCGCGAAGCTGAAAATCTGTTGGAAAGGAGCCGGTGGAAAAACCCATGAACAAGGACACTATCGTTACATATGCGTCCGGCGCCAACAGTATCACATTCTTGAGCAAACACGGCAGCGCACTCTGGGTCACCTCCATCACCGGCGCCTCGGGCAACGATGTCGCTGTCAGCGAATCCCAAGGGGCCGGGCAGGTGGGCAGCACCATCAGTAATCAATCCGTGCAGCCGAGGGACATCACCATCAACGGCGCGGTCCTCGCCGCGGTGGAGGCGAACCGCCGCGGCATCCTGGCCTGTGTGCTGCCGGGCGTGACCGGGCGTCTGACCGTCATCCAGAACGGCGAGAGCTGGTACATCGACGGCGCGCCGAAACGGACGCCGGAATTTTCCGACGGCTCTGTTGTGCAGGACTTTCAATTTGTTTTGCACTGCCCCTATCCATACTGGCGCAGCACGGCGGACGGCAGCGCGCAGGTCGCGGGCCTTACGAAGCTGTTCCAGTTTCCGTGTTCGCTGGCAGGCACTTGGTACATCTCCAGATATTCGGACAGCTTGTTCACCGTCGTAAATAACGACGGCACAGCTGCGATGGAATTTGACGTCATATTCACCGCAGCCACCGAAGTAACAGACCCTGAATTTTACCATGTCGAGCGCAGCACCTTTATCAAAATTAATAAGGTGATGGCAGCCGGCGAAAAAATCACAGTCTCTACTGTCTATGGCCGTAAAGGCGTTACGCTCCAGCTCCCGGACGGCACGCAAGCCAACGGCTTCAAATATCTGGATGTCGGCAGCGATCTCAATATGCAGATGGCTCCCGGAACGAATACCATCCGCTGCGACGCGGCCAACAACCGGGAGGGGCTTCGCGTACAGGTCATCATGCCGAAAGGAGTGGTTCCCGGGATATGACACTCTATGTGTACAACCCCGCCCGGGAGCGCATCGGGCTTGTCGAGGATATCCGCAGCCTGCAATGGCTATCGGAGTATCAAGACGCCGGAGAAATCAAACTGGTGTGCAGCGCCACAGAGAAAAACCGCGCGCTGCTGGTTGACGGCAACCGCCTGTATTGTACGGAGCAGCCTGAAAGCGCCATCATTCGCCAAACGCAAATAGACGATGACGGAAAGGATGCCAAACTCACCGTGCGGGCCATGTTATCCGCAGCCCGCTGGGCGGACCGTGTCGTTATGGCCACTGAACAGGTGAGCAATGCCGAAGCGGGCATGCTCGCCCTCACCACTAAGCACCGGCGGGGACTGCCCGGCATCACAGGCGCGGCCAAAGGCATCGCGGTCTCTCTCGATACGCAAATCACCTGGGGAAGCGTGCTGGATGCCGAAATCACTCTCGCTACGGCGTCAGGGTTGGGCTTTCGGGAGGTGTTTGCGCCTGATACGGGCACAGAGACTTTCGAGGTCTACGAGGGCGTAGACCGCACACAGGGCGCCGGGTACAACGGCTATTTTGGCGACGACATCGACAATATATCCAGCCTTAAAATTGTCCGTGGGTCGGATGGCTGGAAAAACTATGCGATCATCGGCGGGCAAGGCGAGGGCGTGAACCGAAAGATTGTGACGGCGAGCCTCGGCGCGTATACCGGCGACGATCTGCGGGAACTGTGGGTGGATGCCAAGGACATCGGCACGACCTACCAAATCGCCGCGCCGGACGGCAGCGGCGGCTATACATACACCGAGGCCACCTATACCGACGAGGAATACGCGGCCGCCCTCCAGGCCCGCGGGCTGGAAAAACTGGCGGAGAACCTGCAAACGCTGGAAGTCGATGCGTCCATCGGCCAGGGACTGATGGAGTATGGCCGGGACTACGCGCTCGGTGATATCGTGCCCCTCAAGCTCACCCGGTACGGCCTTCGGCTGTCCGCACGCATTTCGGCTGTCCGCACTATCTACGAGAGCACTGGCAAAAAGGTTACTGCTGTGCTCTCGGATTTCAACCTTACAAAGGAGGCTTTGAGCCGATGATCTGTTTTCCTCTCGACAATACGCCCTACGAAGCCAAGGATATGGGCACTTATCTCGCCACGCGCACGCGCGGCATTTTTTCCTCTGACGGAAACCTCGCGGTTACCCCCGGCGAAAGCGGCCTGTCCGTATCCGTTTCCCCCGGCCTTGCCTGGCTCAAGTGGTCGGACTATTGGGGTACAGCCGCCTTGCAGGCGCAGGCGATCACGCTCAATCTGGACGCCGCCGACGGCGCACTCAAGCGCATCGACGCAATTGTCTGCCGGCTCGATAAGCTGAACAATCGCGCCGAGATCGTGGTAAAAAAAGGCGCTCCATCTTCCGCCCCCATCGTGGTACCGCCTGTACGCGACGCCAATTACGACGAGTTGTATATCGCCACGGTCCTGATCGGTGCAGGTGTCATCAGCATCAGCGCCAGCGCCATCACTGACCAGCGCCTCAACGAAGAATACTGTGGGCTGATGCGCGACGGCGTAACGGGCATTCCCACGGCATCGCTGCATGCGCAGGCCCAGCAGATTTTGACCGAGCTGACCGACGCATTAAATGCGCAGATCGTTCGGCAGTCCGCCGAGTTTGACGCCTGGTTCGAGGACCTGAAAGGGAAGCTCGGCGAAGATCCTGCCACGGCGCTGCAGCAGCAGGTGGACAACCTGAATGCGGCGGTCGTGGGAGATGCATTTCAGGCGTCCGGCACCCCCGTCTCCATCGCCTACGCGGGAGCAAACCGTATCGCGTCCATCACAGCCTACGGCGAGAACGCACATGGCGGTACTACGGAGGCTCCTGTGGCGCTCACGGGTATATCGTCGGTTACTGTGAACGATGATGTTACCGAGCTGCCGATTCCGCGCCCGCTGCGGCGTGTGGGAGATGTCAAGGATAAGTGCGTCACGCGGCAAGAGCATGAAGGCGTCGAAAAGCTCGTTGTGACGTACAATGTGGGCTTTGTGGAGCTGGATGGGACGGAGGATGTCGTATTTGATACCTACGGAAATACTCAGAAACGGATACGCTTTGATTTAGACAGAAATGCAATTGCGCGGTATGCATTGAAATTTTCACATGGTAACCCCGGGGATACTCCGACCGTTACAGGGGGGATATCTGCAAGTTTCAACCGTGACGTGCTGAATCGCTTGCAAATCATTTGTAGCCCCGACACATGGACAGCATTAGGTGTTACAGATACGGCGACTGCAAAAACATGGCTTGCTGCCCAAAAAGCAGCAGGCACCCCCGTACAAGTTGCCTACCAGCTCGCTACGCCGGAAGTGTACGCCACCGACCCTGTTGACTTCGACAACACAGCCGGTCCGCTTACCGTCATGACGGGCGGGGAGGTTGAAGTGCGGATGACGGAGCTGGTCGGCTCCCGCAGCCCAGAGCTTGCCGGGAAGATGGACAAGGCCACATACGATGCGGACGGCGACGGCGTGGTGGACCGGGCGAACAGCGTGGACGGGGGGACATATTGATGGCTTGGATTACACCTAAGACGGATTGGAAGGCCACAGACCCAATTATGCTTGACCCGGATTATATCCGCATTCGCGGCAATATTCTGCATCTGCGGGACATGGCCCGGCAGTTATATCTGTCGTTTCCGCTGGCGGATATGGAAGACTATGGCCCGGCAGGATTTCCGTATGTGGAGTTTTTCGCCAACGTGGACAACAATGTGGACGCGCTGTTGGATAACACGTTCCGTCCACCCCGCTCGGAGCGGGCGCGCGCCTATGAGGTCAATGGCCGTGTATGGAGTTATGACGACCTGAACCGAATAGAAAGTACATTGCTGGGGCTGTACACAGCTCTGACGGCACAGCAAAACGCAAGGCAGACATTGGCCTTTACTATGGGAGGTGGCATATTTGGCGCGTGCATTTAAAGACATGATCGTGCAGGAAGCGGACGGGAAGCCACGGCTGACGTTCCGCAACCGGCAAGGCGCGGCTGTGCTGGAGGATGTTGCCGTGGAAGTGTCCAGTAGCGTCCAACAGCAGGGCGACGCCTGGGGCGCGTTGGCTGCGAATCTGTTGCTGGAGCTGGACGACGATGACGTACCCTATGCAGTCGCGCCGGAATTTATGCCCGCAGCTGCTCCGGCGGCACTCATATCACGGGAAAAGTTGGCAACAGCTTTCGGGAAACTGGCCGCGGCGGTGTCGGCGTTGATCTCTCATATGGGTGACAAAAATAACCCTCATGTGACAACCGCCGCGCAGGTGGGCGCTTATACCAAATCCGAGACCGACGCAAAACTGAACGGGAAGGCCAATACCAGCGGGACATATTCGGGGCTGACCGCCGGGAACAGTCTGAAGATCGGCGGCAAGACCTTCAGCATGAACATGAATGGCGACGATCTTGAAATCTGGTGGCAGTGATGGGGCTGAAATTCAACGGGAGGCGTATCCTCCAAAGCTCGTTTATTCGATTCATGGGGCGCTCATGCTCCCGCGTGTTATTCAACGCCCGCGTGGTCTGGCAGCGTATCCCTGACTACCTGTACAATGCAGGGGATCAGATTACCGAGTGGACGGGCGGCTGGCAGCAGAAGGACACCTATATGGCTCACAATGATTATTGGTTCGGCAATACGCCTGGCGCGGTATCTGGCCTGAATGGCCAACTGACCATCAATGCAGACAACATGAAAGCGTACATGCCCTATGATGGACAGCTCTATCAGGGCGTACTTGTGTCTACGGTGAAGCAGATAGATTTGACGCACATTTCCGGGCTGACGGCTATTTTTACCGCCTCCGAGATGTGGGGCGGTGGATACGCAAGCATGGGTGTCACGCAGAGGTTTGAAAATAAATATCAGCCCATCTCGGCGACGGGCGGCGTGTGCAGCCGTATCAGTTTTAACACGGCAGGACCACATTCGGTGACGCTGGACACCACGCAACTCACCGGATTGTATTTTGTGTGCTTCACAACGTGCGTGGATAATGGCGCGAAACTGAGCACATATCTGCAAAACATTAAAGTGTCGTAAAGGAGGCATAACATATGGCGATTTTTAAGGGCCGCGTGCGGGTGCGGTACGGGTACAGCCGGTGGGGCTATACCCGGAACAACGGCAAGGGCTGGCATGGCGGCAGCGACGAAGAGGGGCTGGACAGCACCACCATCCGGATGCCCGATTACAAGGGCAAAAGCATTTCCGGGCGGGTCGTTACGGCCCGCAAGGTGGACAGGTCCACGGGCAGCAAAACGTGGGAATGGGGCTGGTACGTGTGCGTGGAGCTGGACGCGGGCCAGACGCCGGACGCGGTGAACTACCTGTATTTCTGCCACAACGCGCGGAATCTGGTATCCGTGGGCCAGCGGGTGGAAAGCGGCGACGCGCTGGCGGTGATGGGCAGCACGGGCAACGCGGCGCTGGCAAGCCCGCCCTTTGCACACTGCCATTTCGAGGTGCGGGCCACGACCACCGGGGCGGGGCTTGATCCTACGGCATACACTGGGCACCCCAACGCTGTGGGGACATATGGCGAAGCAATCGACGAAACGGAGGACAACGACATGAAATTTTTGAAGGTGACAAGCGGCAAGTGCGAGGTGTTCACCGCGCCCGATGTGAATGCGGTGGACAAGTCCTACGACGGCGGAAAGCTGACCGAGGGCGTGTGCTACCCGGTGCAGGCCGAGGTGGGCAGCTCCGGCGGATACAGCTGGGTTCGCATCTTCGTGGCGGGAGTGCAGCGTTACGCCGTGGTGCTGGCCGACCGCTGCCGTCTGGTGACGCTCTCCCCGGGCGACGCGTTCGCGGCATGCGTGGCGCAGGGTGGCGGCGAAGACACGGCGGAATTGGAAGCGCAACTTGAGGCAGCGAACGCCCGCGCCGATGAAGCGGACAAGCGCCTTGCAGACGTAAAATCGTACGTCGCGGGGGTATAGGCCCGTGTGGGAACACATTCAAAAATATTGGATTACTTACGCGATGGGGATTGTTGCGGGCGGGCTTGGGGCGCTCTGGAAATGGGTGCGGGGAAAGTTCAAAACACTGGATGCTATGAAAGAAGCCAACCTCGCCCTGCTCCATGACAGGCTGTACCAGGGCTGCAAACACTATATCGCACAGGGCCACATCGACGTGGATAGCCTGAAAAACATCGAATACCTGTACCGCGCCTACCATGCGCTGGGCGGTAACGGGACAGGCACTGAACTATATACACGGGTGCAAAAGCTACCCATCAAGGAGGACTGATTTTATGGATATTTCTGTATTTGGGCTGGGCACCGTCGCAGCCATCACTGTGCTGTGCTATCTCGCCGGTACGGGCGTGAAAACTACACCGCTTGATAATAAATATATTCCTGTCATCTGTGGCTGCACTGGCCTTATACTGGGGCTTGTAGCCATGTACGCTGGCATGCCTGAGTTTCCTGCAACAGATCCTATCACGGCGGCGGCTGTCGGCGTGGTGTCCGGCCTTGCGGCCACGGGCATCAATCAGGCTATGAGACAGCTTGGTAAAACTGAATAGCATATGAAAAAAGCCCCCAAATCTCGGGGGCTTTTCAACAATCTCCTAAAGGCATAAACATCGGAATGCAGCCTTCAATTTTGTAATATGTATCTGGTACCATATATTCATCAAACGGGGTGAAGCCATTTCGAGCGTAAAAACCAACCTTGTCTGGCACAGAATATAAAACAATCGCACTAGCGCCTATGTATTTCTTGACTTCAACACAAAAATTTATGACTTCAGAAAGTATTTTGTCACTTAAATAGTAGTGTTCATCCGTCTCATCGAAACGAAGCTTTTGGTATTTTGTTGCCAATGCGAAGTATTTAATTTCAATTGCGGGAAGCGTAACACGATCTTTTTCTGCGGCTTTATGAATACCTGAACACGCTACAGAAACAAAGCCCAGCATTGTACCATCTTCTGTATTTTCGAAGATATACGATACTGAGCTTGTGTCTTCTTCAAAGTGCAAACGTATATAATTGTTAATTAAATTGTTTCCGCAATCAAAATTCGCGCTTTTGGCTTCCCGTTTATCCTCTATTTTTCTCCGTCGATACGGAATTTCTCTGCCAAGACGATGCTCCTGCAATTATTTGCTCGTTCCCTTCATCTCATCATCTCATGATCTGACTTATGAGACGCAGAACGTTTTAGCACCTCTTCGAGTTTGGAGGTATCTTTTAGCGCTTTTTCAAACTGGGTGAACTTCTCAGCTGACACCTCAAATGTGCCATTTAAACGCCGCGTTAAAGTTGCCATTCCACGTACTCCTTTCATAATGATTATCATTACAACAATAACTATGTGTCAATATTCTTCCATTAGAAGCGATCCTGTAAATCTTTTATTCCCTTTCCACAAAGGTTCTTACATGACTTTGAAATCCTCTTAAAGCCTGCAGACCGTTCCGATCTTTCCAGAGCATCGATTAGGCGATAACCGTCATTCTTTGATGAGAATTTGACATTTTTGGAAATACTCTTCGTTTCCACGACAATTACATCCTTATCCTATTGTACACAAAAACAAGGTAAATGTGAGTGGAACCTTACCTTGTGATATTAGTATAGCAGAGAGACAGCCCGAAATTCAAGGGAAAAAGTGTGAAATTTCTGGTTTTCTATTGACAAAACAGTACAAATGTGTTTTTTCATCATGCAACACAAAAGAAAACCGCCCCGTCCGTGGATAGCGGATAAGGGCGGCTGGGTAGAGAAAGAGATTGTGTCTGCCACAAGTGGGGTGTGGCGTTAACATCATCGTATCATCTTTCGACACGATTCGCAATTAGAGATTCCCACAATCTTTGCTGTGACTTATCACAAGAAGGTAAGTGTGCAAGGGTCTCACAATATGGTATTTTTTTCCTGTGACTTTACTGTGACACTTCTGTGCCGAAAATGAGTATCAATGCGTTACAGATATTATCACTTACAACATCAAAAAACCGCACTGTTAAGCCATTTTCGGCGGTACAGTGCGGTTTTTTATTTGGTGGGGCCTCAGGGACTCGAACCCTGGACCGGTCGGTTATGAGCCGAATGCTCTGACCAACTGAGCTAAGGCCCCCAATCACGCCGCGGCACACAGTGATGCGGCTTATATATTATACAGGATTTTCTCCAAAAAGAAAAGCCCTAAAAATTTTTCTGTTTTCCCGCGGTTCACGCTTCCCGGCAGGGAATGCGCGCGGCCATCACTGCGGCAGCAATGCTTGACAGACTGCTCTACTGTTGTGAGATTATACAACTGTCAAGAAACAGCTA
>OGYU01002216.1_pt1 | contig 12796 bp, 9 predicted proteins | sample 1576581 | NCBI WGS metagenome assembly OGYU01 (sample SAMEA3541547, study PRJEB24748) | human gut metagenome | biome: human gut; feature: human-associated habitat; material: faeces | place: China | collected 2012 | reverse complement strand
TACCACAAAAGCAAAATGCCCGTAGAGCCTATAAAATAAGGCTTTGCGGACATTTAAGGAGATATAAAAAGATAGTCAAAAAGACATATATAATTTTATTGAAATTTTGATATACTTTTTCTTTAATATTTTCGGTAAGGTGAATTACACCGCTTTTTGAATATCCCAAAAACATCATAAGCTCAATCAGAGCATATCCGCCCATAACGATGTAGTCTGTTTTCCATGGAACAGAGGTGGGTTTATATGAATTTGATGTTGCGGAAGTAAAGTACATAATATCTCCGCTTTGAACTTTGTGCGAAACATTGTTGTGGTCTGTAAAAACACCTTCTCCGCTGTAACAAACGGAAATTTGAGAATGTAGCATAAAACCTTTGCCGCGACTTATTTGTGCTTGATGTTCAAGCGATTCCGAGCCGTAGACATACACCGGTAAAAGTCGTTCTTCTTTTGCTGATACAGGTTTGAACATATTATCCGCCTCCGATATATCTGTTGAGTCTGTCGGCAAAGTGTTGACAGACGCGTCTTTAATCTAATATCTATTATAAAATATCTAAGTACAAAAGTAAAGCAAAACAGTTAGAAAATTTACAACTGTTTTAGAAATCTTATAATTGTAATGCACTATGTGGGAGTGCTATAATATAATTAACGGATAATGTAATCTTAAGGAGGAGAAAAAACCAATGAATAAGAAAAAGATTATAAGCACAATCTTGGCATGTGCTATGCTTCCTTTTGGCGGCTTAATCAGTGCATCTGCTCAAGATACAAAACCGACATATGTACAGCTTAATCCGGCTGACGCGTCACCTTTTAACAACGGTGAGTTCCAAGGCTGGGGTACTGCACTTTGCTGGTGGGCAAACAGATTAGGTTACAGTGAAAAACTTACCAATGCGGCGGCAGAGGCATTTTTCTCAGACGAGGGATTGGGACTTGACATCGCACGTTACAACTTAGGCGGCGGTGACGATCCGACACATAATCACATCAACCGTTCTGACTCAAAAGTACCCGGCGTGTACAGTGCTTACAAATTGTCAAGTGACGGCAAAGATGTAGAGAGCATTACATATGACATTACGAAAGACCAAAACCAATTAAATATCGCAAAAGCGGCACTAAAAGCAAATCCTGATTTGTATTTTGAAGGATTTTCAAATTCCGCACCGTATTTTATGACTAAAACAGGTTGTACAAGCGGCGGCGGTACTGTAAACAGTGACGGAACGGTTACGTCAAACGGAAAATTGAATAACTTAAATGACGATATGTATGATGATTTTGCCAAGTTTATTGCAGACGCAACAAAGCTTTTCAAAGATAACGGCATAGAGTTTAAGAGCTATTCGCCTATGAATGAGCCTGATACGGATTATTGGGGTTACGGCTCACCAAAACAAGAGGGCTGTCACTTTGATCCGGGTGCAAGTCAGTCAAAGATGATTACGGAAACAAGAAAAGCACTTGACAATTCAGGACTTATAGACGTGCTTGTAGCAGGTATGGACGAAACAAGTTTGAAGAAAACAGCAAACAATCTCGGAAGTCTTACAGACGAGGCAAAGACTGCACTCGGCAGAGTTGATACTCACACATATTCAGACCGTGGCTATCACGCTCAGGTTAAGGCAAAGGCACTTGAACTTGGCAAAAACCTATGGCAGAGCGAAGTTGACAAGGGCGGTAACGGTGCAACTCTTGCAAGTATGATTATCGAAGATATGAACGGTATGCAACCGTCCGCATGGGTAATGTGGGATATAGTGGACTTCCATAAGGACTCAAAATTCGTAGACCCGACGAGCGGAAACAAGACGGAGGCTAACAATTCTTTGGCATACACAGGCAGTGTATGGGGCGTAGGTATGGCAGACCATGATGACGAAGAATTGGTACTTACAAATAAGTATTACACATACGGTCAATTTACAAAGTACATAAATCCGGGTGATACAATTATTGCCTCATCGGCAAACACACTTGCCGCATACAACAAAAATACAGGCGATATTAAAATCGTAGCAAACAACGGTGCAAATTCGTCTGATGTTGATTATGTATTTGACCTTTCGGGATTTAATACGGTAGGTACAAACGTAAGAGAAATCAGAACAGATATGGCAGGCAAGGAAAAGTGGGCAGAAATCAAAGACGGTGCCGTACTTGACGGAAAAACTCTTACAACAACTCTAAAAGCAAATACAGTAACAACATATTTGATTGAAACAGGCGCAAAGGTTACAAGTTTTGAACCTACAAGCACGGGTTTAAAATACAGCTATACACCGAGTGAAACATTGAACGGATATAATCAATATTTTGCAGTGTACGATAAAAACGGTTTACTAAAAGCTGTTACGGTAAATCAACCGACAGGAGAACTAACAGGTGACTTTACAGACTGCACATTCAAGTTTATGGCTTGGGACGGAGTTACTCCGAAAGCCACAGTAACAAACACTACTTCACAGCTTGGAACAGATTATGCGGTTATTACAGGCAGTGACGTTGAAATTAAACGCGGTGACGAGGTACAACTTGCCCTTGGCACAAATTTAAAAGGTGACGTTACTTGGTCTGTTGACAGTGACGCAACTGAAAACGGTATTGCCGAAATTTCTCAGACAGGTCTTTTGAAGGCTAAGAAACCGGGCAAGGTAACTGTTACGGTTAAGGTAGGCGACTACACAACTTCAAAAACTTATGACATCACTGTTTATGCAACAATTTCAGGTGCGGCAACTGTAAGTGTCGGCAAAACATCACAATATACTATTGATACAAATGCAGAGGGTACACCTGTTTGGAGCGTAAGCGATGAAAAAGTTGCAACTGTTTCACAAGACGGTACAGTAACTGGCGTATCGGCAGGAACAGTTACAATAACGGCGACAATCGGTGACGTTAAGGCTACAAAAGATATTAAGGTAACAATGTATACTCTAAGCGGAACGGCTTCATGGGGAAATGCCACAACAGCACCGAGTGACGCTAACGATTATCGTAAAGCGGCAGACGGCGACCTTGATACATATTTTGACGGCGTACAAAACGGCTATGTAATGTACGACTTCGGCAAGACTGTTAAAGTAAATAACGTAAAACTTGCCGCAAGAAGCGGAAACAGTATGCCTGAAAGAACAAAGGACGGTAAAGTTCAGGCTTCAAACGACGGCATAACATGGACTGATTTGTATACAATCAGTACGGCAATTCCGTCAGGTCAGTACACAACAATAAGCAGTACAGATTTGGCTGATCAAAACGCATATCGTTACTTCAGATATACTAACGATACTAATATGACAAATATCGCAGAATTTTTGATTGACGCAACTCCGTCTTCGGAAACGGCAGTCGGAGCACCGAGCGTTACGGATATTGATGAAATGAGCGATGATTTTGAAGATTCAACAAATATCTTTAATGCAAGTGCAGGAGATTTGTCGGCAGACGGAAATCAAGTATATGCAACAGGTCTTGAAAGATTCGGTAACGTATTTGTTCCTGTTAAAGCAACTGCAAAAGCAGAACTTTCAGAGGCAAAGTCACTTACAAGCAAGGATAAATTCAGACTTACATTCGATATGTTCTCAGGTTGGGAGCAGAACGGTAAGGAAAATACATTCTCTGTTAAAGACGCAGACGGTAACGAGATTGTAGGGTTTACAATCACAGGCGGCGGATATAATCTTAATCAAATGCGTATCGGAGGTACAGACGTACTTGCCGATTCGGAGAAACCGGTAATCCAGTGTAAATCAACTGATGTCAAAAACGGTAAATTGCGTGGTGCAAACGGTTGGCAGACTTCATCACAGAAGTACGCAAATAATATGGGACTTAATAAAAAGGTAGAAATTATAATAGACGGAACAGGTTCGGCAAGCGTAAGCTTTACAGGCGGTGAGACTGATGTAAGTTACACAGGAACAATAAGCACACCTATAAGCGTTAAATCGCTTGAATTAACAGGTTCATACAACGGTGCAAGAGGAAGAGTTGTTTCATATGATAACTTTAACGCAGATGTAATATCATACAGCAGTGAGTTGGCGGCACCGACGCCGACTCCTGAACCAACCGCAGCACCGACGGTTCCGGAAAGCGGCGAGCTTATCAATATGAATTTTGATAACGGCGACTTAACAAGTACATCATCATACGGCAAGGCAACAGGTACACCGAAATTTGTTACGGTTGACAATAAGAAGTGTATTCAGTTTGACGGAACAAGCGGAACGGTTGTTACGCTTACAGACGCAAACGGCAATTCACTTTTGACAGGTCAGAAAAATATCACAATTTCATTTAAGGTTAAGCCGACAACCACAACAACATCATGGTGGTTCTTTGCCGCACCAAACAGCAGTGCACAGACATATCAAAAGGAACAGTATCTTGGTGCAATGACAAACAGCGGCACACTTACATTTGAAAGATATAATAATTCCGGTACAAGAAGTGAGGCGGCAAAAGGTGCGTATAACACAAATGAATGGAACGATGTAATCATTTCGATTGCCGACGGCGTAACGGACGTTTATATAAACGGAACAAGAACAAACAGTGTTGATTCAACAGTTAATATTTCGGATATGCTCGGCAAAAATTCAGTGGCATATATCGGTAAGGCTAACTGGGGTTCTGGCGAGTATGCAACAGGTTATATAGATGATTTTGTAATCTATAACTATGCTTACGAAAATCCTTTAAATTCACTTGATTTGGGTGATTTGACAGCTGTTACATCTGACATTACAATCCCTACGCAAAATGGCGTTACATGGTCAACTTCAGACGCTGCTGTGGTTACAACGGCAGGTAAGATTACAAGAAGTGACGAAACAAAAACAGCTACTTTGACTGCAAAAATGACAAAAGACGGTGTTGAATTTACAAGAAACTTCGACGTAACTGTATTGGGATATACAGCGGTTATTGACAGTTTCAAAGCATATGCCGACGGAAATAAAATCGTTTATGCAAGTGACTGTGATTCGACGAAAGATAAGTATGCCGTAAAGGTTTCATTGGCTGATTCAGACGGTACGGCAGTCGGAACAGAGCAGACAAATGCGACAGGCAGCTTTGATAATCTTGGAGTAGGTAAGTATAAAATAACAGCAACATTATCAGACGGAGCAACAGAAAAGAAAAAGGTGGAAAAAACAATTAATATTAAGAACCTTGATGATATGAGTGCGTACTTGTTTGTTCACTTTGTTGATACACAAGAGGACGCAACTCGTGAACAAATCTATTTCTCAGTATCAAAAGACGGTAAGACATGGACAACGCTTAATAATAAGCAACCGTATTTGACAAGTACTGTCGGTACACAGGGAGTTCGTGACCCGTATATTCTTCGCGGTGAGGACGGTAAGTTCTTTATTATCGCAACAGACCTAAGCGTCTATAACTTAAAGAATAACTGGACAGCCGCCGCACAGCAAGGCTCGAAGAGCATTGTTGTATGGGAAAGCAGTGACCTTGTTAATTGGAGCGAGGCAAGCCTTGTAAAGATTAATAATGACAATGCCGGTTGTACATGGGCGCCGGAGGCTTGCTATGACCCTGAAAAGGATGAATATATGGTATTCTGGGCATCGGTTGTAAGCGGTGACAGCTATCAAAAGTACAGAATTTACAGAAGTTATACAAAGGACTTCAAGACATTCTCTGCTCCTGAATTGTATATAGAAGAGCCTAACGCGGTTATTGATACAACTATTATCGACCATGAGGGTACATATTACAGATTTACAAAGAATGAGGCAAAATCAAGTATCACAATGCAGGAGTGTACATCTCTAAGCGGTGATTGGAAAGATGTTGCAAATTATAATTTGGGTAGTATGACAGGCTATGAAGGTCCTACAATTTATAAATTAAACGGTAAAAATGAATGGTGCTTACTTCTTGACTACTTCTCAAAGAGTAAGGGCTATAAGCCTTTTGTAACAACCGATATTACAAAGGGTGAATTTACGGCAGATTCAGACTTCTCGTTTGACGGTACATATCGTCACGGTACTGTAATGCCGATTACACAGGCTGAATATGAAAGTTTGACAGCTGAATAATGTGAAAAACTGCGGGTAACAATACTCGCAGTTTTTTTATTTGACAAGTGTGATATAATTAGAATAAAAACGTAAGGTGATTAATATGAACAAAAGAGAAGAACTTGCCAGACAGGCATTTAAAGAGGGATACAACTGCTCACAGGCAATGGTGGCGGCGTTCAGTGACTTGATGGGTATGGATAAAAAGACTGCGCTAAGACTTGCGTCATCATTCGGCGGCGGAATGGGCAGAATGAGAGAAGTTTGCGGTGCCGTAACGGGAATGTTTATGGTGGTCGGAATTTTGTACGGATATGACGATGCGAAAGATTATGAGGGTAAAAAAGATACCTACGCACTTGTGCAGGAACTCGCAAATCAATTTAAAGCGGAAACAGGCTCTATTATATGCCGAGAACTTTTAGGACTTGACGGAAAAGATAACAGTCCCGTTCCGTCAAAGAGAACAGAAGAATATTATAAGAAACGCACTTGCGAAGATAAAGTCGGTCTTGCGGCAAAAATACTTGACGAATATATCCAATCGCATTGCCCTAATGTAGCTTGCAATTATTAACAGACAAAGTCTTTACAGTTTGAAAAATATATGTTATAATGTAAATAGAGTAATATAAATGTGATTTTGAAAGGGTGATAAATATGTTAGATAAAAATGATTTACAGGCAATTCAAGAAATGATGCAAGCGAGTTTACAATCAAATTTACAAGCTATCAATGAAAGACTTGACACAATGCAAGATGACATTACAATTATTAAATCAGATGTAAAGACACTAAAGAACGATGTTAAATTTAACCGTAGAACCGAAATAAACGTTATTGATTACATTGAAAATAGACTTGATGAAAAAATAGACAGTAAAATTAATCAGTTAAAGGCTGAATTAAACAAAACAGCATAGAGCATAAATGAATTTATTGAAGGGTGTAAAGTCTTTGACAACAAATAAGACTTTGCATCCTTTTTGTATTTTGGGGAGGATAAAAGAATGAAAAAGTTTATGATAGGATTATTATTTATTATTTTATTATCAACAACATTAAGTGCGAATGCAGAAACAGTAGTTTTAAAAGCAAATAGTTATGATAAGCTGGAAAATGCTTATTTTGACTACCATAATATACATGTTCTGTCAAATCAAGAAGGAAACTTCTTTTGGTGGACGGGTACTGAGTTTATAAAATGCTCTCTTTTAGATACTAAATTTACAAAATCCGATGATTTGATAGAGTGGAGCGATATTGATATGAGCGATGATGCACGTATGAAAATTAGCAGACAGTATAGTGCAAATATTAAGCATTACGGGGATAAATATATTGTATATGATGAAATTTTCAACCCTTCTATAATTATAGATAAAATGGAAAGAACACATGGTCCGATAATTATGCCAATATATATATTGGATGAAAATTTTAATTTGTTATGCGAAGTTCAGTTGGATAATCCGTTAACCGATTTTGAATATGTAGACGGTGTTTATTATATTGAAACACAAGAATACACAAAATTAGGACCACAAAAATATGAAAGTAAAAATAATATTTACTATTCTTATGATGCGATTGATTGGCAAATTGATAATGAAAGGAGTAGTATGCCGCAAAGCAATGGCAGAAATTCTCTTGTATTTCAAGGAGAGTTGGTAAATTTTAATGCAAGTGATTATAGGTTTGAAGTAAAAGATATGTTCATAGAAAAAAACAAGTCGGATTTAATTAAAGTGGTGCAAGAAAGACCTATAACATGTTACTATAAAGCAAAGGGCGATATCTATGTTGAAATGCAATCTGATAATAGTAATACATTCAGAATATCTCGGGACGGTGTATATTCTGTTGATATAGCAATCCCTGAATACAGTGGTAATATATCCGGAAGTGAATACGTTAATTCGTGCAATTTATGGAAAGATAAGCTTGTTTTATGGACCAGAAAAAGATTGGTAGAATATGATATGGCAGATATTGAAGATGTATTAAATGAAAAATGCCCGTCGGATACGCCGTATATTGAGTTTAACGGTAATATTCTCGGCTTTGACGTACCGCCGGTTATCGAGGACGGCAGCACGCTTGTGCCTATGAGGTTTTTGTTCGAGCAAATGGGAGCAGATGTTGAATGGGATGGAAAAACACAAACAGCAACAGCAACGATTGATAATAAGGCTGTGACATTCTCAATCGATAACGTCAACGCGAGAATAAATAATAAACCCGCTAAAATGGATGTGCCCGCAAGACTCGTAAACGGCAAAACAATGGTACCGCTGCGCTTCCTTTCGGAAAATATGGGATATGACGTAGATTGGGACGCCGATAGCAGAACGGCGATAATAAAAGATATATAAATGTTTGATGATAATATGGCAGTAGAAACTAATAGCAAAAAATATTTTTGCTATTAGTTTCTATAGAAAATGATGGACTTTAATAAAACATGCTGATTTCAGTTTTTTTGAGAATGGAAGCATTAGAGAAAGTTAGTTGATATTACTCTGAATATTTTAAAATATTATATAAGGAGCTTTGGTATGAATTATAATAAAATCATTAAATTAGTTAAAGAAACAAATAAGTTTATAGTGAGGTCAGAACAATTAAATTTAATAAAGAAAAAAAGTGAAGCTGATTTTGTTACCGATGTAGATATTAAAATAAGTAATTTTTTAAAAGAAAAATTGACATCAATGTATCCTCAAATAGGCTTTTTTTCAGAAGAAGAAAAAGGTTGTCTTACAGATCCATCTTGGATTTTAGATCCGATTGATGGAACTACAAATTTAGTATATGGATATAATATGAGCTCTGTTTCATTGGGGTTATATAAAGATGGAGTTATACAATTTGGTTTAGTATATAATCCATTTAATGATGAATGCTTTACTGCTGAAAGAGGTAAAGGAGCATACTTGAATGAAATTGAAAGATTACATGTTAGTAATAGAAGATCCGGTGAAAGTATTATAGAATTTGGAGCAGGCTCAACCAGAAAACATGAAGCTGATGAAAATTTTGAAATAGCAAAGAATATATTTAAGGAATGTATTGATATTAGAAGAATATGTTCATCAGCATTAGATCTGTGTTTTATTGCAGCTGGAAGGATTGATGGGTATTTTGAAAGTAAATTAAAACCATGGGATATTGCGGCTGGTTCATTAATATTATCTGAAGCCGGAGGCATGATTACAGATTATACAGGAAGACCGATTCAATTAATAAAAGAAACGTCAGTTATAGCAAGCAATGGTATTGTACATGATTTTTTAATGGACAAGATACATAAATGTTAGTGTAGCTAAATAAGGAGAATATATATAATGAAAAAAATGAGTACAACAGAAAAAAATAAAAGTATTTATAATTATATATATACTATATCAGGATTAATACTTGTGTTTATAATTGAAATCTATTTGCAACTTTGCGCGAATGGTATAAAATTATTTACTGTGCCTGGATATGAAAATAAAGTAGTAAATATTTTAATAGAATTTTGTATTCATTGGATAGTGTTTAGTGGGATGTATATCCTTATATATAAGATTGTTTCAATTTTGACAGCCCAAATATGGATTAGAAAAAATAAAAATATATGGATAGCAGGCACATGGTTACATATACATGAAAAAGATAAGGTTCGAGTAGGTATTGTTAAAATAGAACAAGATTATTACAATATAAAAGCACAAGCAATGAATATGGATCCAACAAAAAATGATAAATTATCAGATTTTACAACATGGTCGTATTGTATGGCACAAGTAAATCATGTAACAGAAGATGTAGGGAGAGGCTTTTCGGGTTTTTATTATGCCTATAAAAATAATAAGGGTGAGAAGAATTATGGAATACATCGACTAACGATTATCTGTAATAAAACAGGATATCCATCTTTCCTACATGGTAATTTTTATGATACATTTAAAATCAAATCAAATGTAATAAATTCAGCCAACGCAAATGAACATTGTGGAGCTCTGTCTTTTTTTAAACCATCTAAACAATGTTTGCAATATTTAATTTCGGGTGGTTCAGAAATGGATAGACTAAAAGAATTGTTATATCAGCCTGACTTTAGTAATGAACCATATGTAAGAGAATTAAAAAATGTATTAGAGAAACATAATAAACTTTGATGTACAAAAGTAACCTATTTAAGTACAATAATTATATTTACTAAAATAAAATTGAGTCACTTATATTATAGAAAGGATAAAATAATATGGCGTGCATAAATTTATATAAAATGAATTTTAATAAAGTAGATGATTTTCTTGATGATTTAAAAAGTAGTAACTATTTGGCAAAATCAAATAAAAAGATTGATAAAGACGCGTGTGAATTTAAGTTTACTTTATATTTATGCGAAGCAAAGCAAAGTAATGATGAAATATCTTGGAATTGGTTGTTGAATGAATTTGATGAATCTCCACTTTATGTATACAAATCACCAAGGGCTATTTTATTTATAGAAAAGGTATGTGATGAAAGAGAAGATATATATGCGGCTACATTCGGTAGTTCATTTTTTAAAGTCGATAAGTATTGTGATAGAGATTTTGGCTTTAAGTTTGCGGCTCGTATGGAATATACTAATATTAAAACGACCACTTTAACATCGCCTAATTCAAAACGTAGCAAAATGATTAATACATATGTTGATTATAATGAATTTGATTTCAATAGTGGTGAATCGTTTGCTAAATTAAAGGTAAATGCAAAACTTGATGAGAATTTTGATTTATTTAAACCTGCTTTAGAAATAGGTAACTCTATTCGATTTAATACTGACAAGGCAAATCGTTAGGACTCGCATATGATGCTTATTATAGCTTAGATACGGGTGAAGAAAAGTATAGCGGACTTTTTTTCGATACATATCATTCACCAAAGGTAAATCCGTATATAATACCAGAGGTTGTAAAAGTCGGACCCTATGCTGTCGCACAAAAAACTACATGGGAAACAAACGAAGAATTTAATAATCAGTGGTTCAATATTCTTGCTAATACTGGACCTGTACCGCTACTTCATCGGCCGTGCAGACCAGAGCGTCATAAAAAAATCCGCAAAAGATTTTGAGAATTTTCTTGGAGAAACAAATATGCAGGGCTATGGAGTAACATTCAAGTATAATATAGTGATACATAATTTAAGTGACACTGAAAGGCAGTTTGTTTATCATGCTGCAATTAATAGACGTTATCGTATTAATTGTTATTCAAATGGTAATTTATTGCCTATAAATTCTAATGCATTTGATAGCGATAATCACTATGAAGATGATATATATACTATTCAAATGGCTCCCAATGAAACAGCTAATATAGTTATAGAATCAACAGAATTAGCGGGAGCATCGGCTACATGCGAAAATTGGTTTAGAATTCAATAATAATTGTGAGGTGAGGTTTTATGAGGAAAATAATTCTTTTAATAACAATATTTATTTGTATATTTCAAGTAGAAGCATTTGCGGACACGGAATTTATACGCGGTAACGCACCGAAAATAGAAGAAACGAGGATAGATACGGCAGATAATTTTTTCTATGCAAAAATATTCAATGTTAATGGAATTCCATATATTTATAAAGGTTTTAAAACAAATCCGGTGCCGTATGATGAAAGTTTATCAGAGATATTTGATAAGAATTATATTATTACGGATAATTATTATATTGCTCATGAATATACAAATAGAGCTGCGATAAGTGGCGGCGCATACGTTCCATTTACAACCTTATTAATCTATGATAAACAAATGAATCTTCTGCATGAGGAGAATTTTGGAGGAGGCGTATGTGTGTATGATGTTGGTTACTGTAATGGTGTAATTTATTGTGAATACGCTGAAAAACTTGAAGAGGTTTTTGAAAATGGGAGCTATCATTTTGAAAGAAGTTACAATCCGTATATTAACAGAAATAGTTCAAGAGAGAAAATAGAATGGGTAACAGTAAAATCTACTGATATGATAAATTGGGAAAAGTGCGAGGAAGATATCCCAGTATCTAATAGCCGTGTAAGCATTCTTGGTGATAAAATATCACTTTTTGAAAAAAATCCTGTAAATGTTGCGTATGAAAACAACGAAGAATATAAACTTAATAATGCACAAATCAAACTTGGAGATTGGTTTCTTGTAGGAGGAATTGTTCAAGGAAAACATTTTTTAAGCAATATATACTTGACAAACGATTTTGTATATTTTGTTCCGATAAATATTCCAGAGGAAGCAACCGAGGCATTTAATGAAAATCAGGTAAATGTCTTGGGTGAAGTTTATGAGTATGATGATAAAATTATTTTAAATTATGAGAATTTGAAATATTATCTGATCATACCTACTGGTGAAGTATATAGTAAACTTAATGAAATAAAAAATGCTCCATATGTAAGGTTAAAAGACAATATACTCGGTTTTGAAACCCCACCTGTAATAGAAAACGGCAGTATGCTTGTACCTATGCGTTTCTTATTTGAGCAGATGGGTGCAGATGTTGAATGGAATCAGGAAACACAGACAGCAACCGCAACGCTTGATAATAAGGCAGTAACATTTTCAATAGATAACGTCAACGCAAGAATAAATAATAAATCTGCTAAAATGGACGTGCCTGCAAGACTTGTAAACGGCAAAACAATGGTACCGCTGCGCTTCCTTTCGGAAAATATGGGATATG
>OGYU01002210.1_pt1 | contig 12832 bp, 10 predicted proteins | sample 1576581 | NCBI WGS metagenome assembly OGYU01 (sample SAMEA3541547, study PRJEB24748) | human gut metagenome | biome: human gut; feature: human-associated habitat; material: faeces | place: China | collected 2012 | reverse complement strand
CTTGTTATTACTCACCACTTGCAGAAGTGGGAGTCTTCTCGACTGAGATAAAATTGATGTTTTCTGCATAGTTTGAAATATTTTACTCATAATCTAGTTTGGCAATACTCCTGTATTTTGTAAAAAGACCTTATCTCCTTTAAAGTGGAGAAAAAAGGAGATAACTATGTTCGGAGATCAGATAAAAGCACTTCGACAGGCTGCCAAGCTCAATCAGGTACAGCTTGCCGAAAAATTAAACGTGTCAAAACAAAGCGTCAGTAACTGGGAAAACAATAACATCATGCCATCCATCGACATGTTAAGACGGATCTGTGAAGTTCTCTCCTGTTCTGCCGATTATCTGTTGGAATTGCAGGATGATCAGAAAATTTATATCGAATCCACTGGTCTGACGTTGGAACAGAAAGCGCATATCCAGCAGATTGTGAATGATTTGAAAATTTTGAATGAGCGCCGGTAAAATGTTGCCGGCAACGTGAAAACTTCAGGTTTTGGGAACTTTTAGTTTTGGGACTGTGTAAAAGGGAAGAGGATATTTTGTCTTGCTAGCTAACAATCGCTTCGCAAGAAAAAATATCCTCTTCCCTTTATTTCAGTTACATCACCTAGATTTTATTCACCACAGAATTTAAACGTTGATTTCAGCGGTCATTCCAAGAATTTCTTTGTTTGCATCCAGAACCGGATTTACATGATTTTTCAGGAAGTTATCTACCTGCAGCGGAGCACGTCCCACATACTTGGACGGATCCATATTTGCCAGCAGTTCTTCCAGTGTCAGACCAAAGCTCTCATCTGCTGCGATGAGCTCCAGCAGGTTGTTATCCAGACCATTCTGTTTTACATTTGCACCTGCCTGCATGGAAAGCTGACGGATCTTCTCATGAAGTTCCTGACGGTCTCCGCCTTTCTTTACGGCATCCATCATGATGTTCTCTGTTGCCATGAACGGCAGCTCGCTCATCAGATGTTTTGTGATTACTTTGTCATATACAACCAGTCCGTCTACGACGTTCAGGCACAGATCCAGTACGCCATCAATAGCAAGGAATCCTTCTGCTACACTCAGACGTTTGTTTGCAGAATCATCCAGTGTACGCTCAAACCACTGTGTTGCGGATGTGATCGCCGGGTTTAATGCGTCGATCATCACATATCTGGAAATAGAAGCAATACGCTCACTTCTCATCGGATTTCTCTTGTATGCCATTGCGGATGATCCGATCTGATTTTTCTCAAATGGCTCTTCTACTTCTTTCAGATGCTGAAGCAGACGGATATCGTTTGACATTTTATGTGCGCTTGCAGCGATTCCTGCAACGACATTTAATACTCTTGTATCTACTTTTCTGGAATAAGTCTGTCCGGATACCGGATAGCACTCTTTGAATCCCATTTTTGCAGCGATCATCGGATCAATCTTGTCAATGGTCTCCTGATCTCCGTCAAACAACTCTAAGAAACTTGCCTGTGTACCAGTCGTTCCTTTGGAACCAAGTAATTTCAGAGAACCAAGCACATAATCAAGGTCTTCCAGATCCATCAGGAATTCCTGTGTCCACAGTGTGGCACGTTTTCCAACCGTTGTCGGCTGAGCTGGCTGAAAATGTGTAAATGCCAGTGTCGGCAGGTTTTTATAGCGGTCTGCAAATTTTGCAAGCTCTGCGATTACGTTGATCAGTTTTTTACGAACTAATTTCAGAGCCTCAGACATCAGAATGATATCTGTGTTGTCACCAACGTAGCAGGAGGTTGCGCCAAGGTGAATGATACCTTTTGCTTTCGGGCACTGTACACCGTATGCGTATACATGAGACATAACGTCATGACGCACCAGTTTTTCACGCTCTTTTGCGACTTCAAAGTTGATGTCATCTTTGTGTGCTTTCAGCTCGTCGATCTGCTCCTGTGTAATGTCCAAACCAAGCTCTTTCTCAGTCTCAGCAAGGGCGATCCAGAGACGTCTCCAGGTACGGAATTTCATCTCCGGTGAAAAAATATACTGCATTTCTTTGCTTGCATAACGCTCGGAAAGTGGACTTGTATATCTGTCTGTACTCATATTTTTTTCTCCTTTACAAAAGCAAAACTGTAGCAAACGGAACAACGGTCTTCAGTCATTCCAATTTGCTCCAGTTTCTGTATACATGCTTATATTATAATAGTATGTTTTATGCTTCTAATGCAAGTTTTTTTACTCAAAATAACAAACGTCTCAAATTGAAAATGTTTGCTGTTTATCGCTCATACTCGCCACGAATATCTTCAGTTGGCGGAGCTAACGGGTATGTTCCTGTGAAACATCCCTCACAGATCGGCAGACCGCTTACCATCTCTTTCAGGCGCTCGATGCGCAGATAACCAAGGGAATCTGCTCCGATGAGATCACGGATGTCCTCAATGGAACGGTTATAGGCGATCAGCTGCTCTCTGGCAGGAATATCGGTTCCGAAATAACATGGCCATAAGAATGGCGGTGCACTGATGCGCACATGTACTTCTTTTGCACCTGCTTCTTTCAGCATATTTACGATCAGTCCGGATGTGGTTCCACGCACGATGGAATCGTCGATCATAATGATTCGTTTTCCGGCAACTGCCTCTTTTACTACATTTAATTTTACGCGGACACTCTGCTCACGGCTGCTCTGTTTCGGCTTGATGAACGTACGTCCCACGTAGCTGTTTTTGACAAATGCGGTACCATATGGAATACCGGATTCCATTGCATAACCAAGTGCTGCGGCATTTCCGGATTCCGGAACACCGACAACCAGATCTGCTTCTACCGGTGAATCCTGTGCAAGGAATCTGCCGGCTTTGATTCTGGCATCGTAAACGCTGATGCCGTCAAAGTGACTGTCTGCTCTTGCGAAATAAATGTACTCAAAAATACACCTTCCTTCTTTGCATGGATCAATGGCATTTGTCATATCAGAAAAAATTTCTCCCTCACCATTGATCGTAACGACTTCTCCAGGTTTTACATCACGTACGAACTCTGCACCGATAGTCTCAAGAGCACAAGTCTCGGATGTAATAATATAAGAATTATCGCGTTTACCAATACATAATGGCTTAAACCCAAACGGATCACGGGCGCCAATCAGTTTTCGCGGGCTCATGACAACGATGGAATATGCACCTTTCATTTTTGCAGCGGCGCGCTGTACGGCCTCCTCAACGGTGCCGACTTTCAGACGCTCTCTCGCGATATGGTATGCGATAACCTCAGAGTCAATGGTGGTCTGGAAGATCGCACCTGTATACTCCAGATCGTGACGCAGTTCATTGGCATTGATCAGGTTTCCGTTGTGTGCCAGCGCCAGTGTACCTTTGACATAGTTCAGTACCAGCGGCTGCGCATTTTCTCTGGTGGAAGCTCCGGCAGTAGAATAACGCACATGTCCTACGCCGATGTCACCTTTCAGACGCTCCAGATTTTCTGCGTTAAACACCTCATTGACAAGCCCCATATCCTTGAAACTGGATACTTTTCCCTTCGGTCCCTGTGTCTCGCTGACCGCGATACCGCAGCTCTCCTGTCCACGGTGCTGCAGGGCGAACAGTCCATAATAAATGCTAGATGCCACATCATGTCCGTCTAAATCATAGATACCAAAGACACCACACTCTTCATGTAATTCGTCCTGTGCCATGGTCTGTTCCATTTTGTTTTCCAGCATGAATCTTTTCCCTCCAACTTACACAGTTTTATGCTTCGAATTTCTTTCCAGTCAGCACTTCATATGCCTCTTTGTATTTATCCACTGTTTTTTCGATTACTTCATCCGGAAGCAGATAATCGCTGTCCGGGTTTGCTTTTAACCAGTCTCTTACAAACTGTTTGTCATAAGATGGCTGTCCTTTGCCTGCCTCGTATCCCTCTAATGGCCAGAAACGGGAGCTGTCCGGTGTCAGCATCTCATCACCAAGGATGACATTTCCGTTCTCATCCAGGCCAAACTCAAATTTTGTATCTGCGATGATGATACCTTTGCTTAATGCGTACTCTGCACATTTTTTGTAAAGTGCAATGGTGTAGTCACGCAGTTTCTCCGCATACTCCTGTCCTTTGCCCGGATAGATTTTCTCCAGATTGATGACTGTCTGCTCAAAGCTTACGTTCTCATCATGATCACCGATCTCAGCTTTTGTGGATGGTGTGTAGATCGGCTCAGGAAGTTTCTCGGACTCTTTTAATCCTTCCGGAAGCTTGATGCCGCAGACAGTACCGTTCTCGCAGTAGCTTGCCCAGCCGCTTCCTGTAATATATCCACGTACAATACATTCTACCGGAAGCATCTCAAGTTTCTTACATTTCATGCTGTTTCCATCAAATCTCTCATTCTGGAAAAACTCCGGCATATCTTTTACATCAGTAGAAATCATATGGTTCGGTAAAATATCTTTTGTAAAATCGAACCAGAACTCTGACATTTTTGTCAGAATAGTACCTTTTTTCTCAACTTTATTTTTTAAAATTACATCAAAAGCAGAAATTCTGTCTGTGGCGGTAATGATCAGGCTGTCACCAATATCATAAACCTCACGTACTTTTCCTTCTTTCACCGGTTTGAATGTCTGAATACTCATAGCGATTGATTCCCCTTTTCTCTGTATTGTACTTATTTAGTTTCTGTATGTCCTGCAAAACATTTTATCCATAAATAGATTTTCCAAATAAAACGGAACACATTTATAAATAAAACTTTCGCAATGTAATTTAAGTATAATACATTCGAAAAACATTCGTCAATCGACAATGACCGCAGATTGGAAAAGTGGGTGTAGAAAATCCGGCTCTATTTATAAGTATTTTTGTATATTTTTTCTTACTAATCAGTTATACTTATATATATTTTTCGCTCTGCTTCTATGTACTACTCTCTTACACTGCGTTGATAGATGATTGCTGCAAATATAGCTGTCAATGCTTCTGCCACCCAGAAAGCATGCCATACACCAGCTGCTCCCCAGAACCGGCTGAAAATAAATGCCAGCGGAATGATCAGCACCACATATCTGGATAACGAAATCAACAAGGACGGTACGCCTTTTCCCAGTCCTTCCAACGCACCGCATCCAGTAACAGATACTGCGGAAACCACAAATCCAAAGCAGATAATGTGTAATGCCGTGATACCCACCTGAACAGTCTCCGGATTTTCCGCAAATGCTCCCATTAGTTTTCCCGGGATTGTCAGACACAGAATCATACCAACTGCCATAATGCAGACGTTCATGATCAGTGTCAGTCGATAAAGCTGATTCACACGCTTATGCTCTCCGGCTCCGTAATTGTAGCCAATCAGCGGACGCATACCCTGAATGATTCCGTTCGCCGGCATGTACAAAAAGGTCTGCAGTTTATAATAAATACCAAGCACCAGCACATAGGTCTGGGAAAATGCCGCCAAAATCGCATTTAATGCCGTGGTCAGCACGGAAGTCAGCGCCATATTTAAAATAGCAGGCACACCAATGCCGTATAACTGTGTCACAACCGGTTTTGTCAGATGCATATATTCCCGACGGAATGCGACTCTCTTTGTTTTTTTCACATACACAATCAGATAAATCACCACTGGCACACACTGTCCTACTCCGGTTGCCAGCGCTGCTCCCGCAATACCAAGTTGCGGGAACGGTCCGATGCCAAAAATGATCATCGGATCCAGTAAAATATTCAATCCACAGCCGATCAGCAGACATACCATGGTAATATTCATATTTCCGATCGCCTGATACATTTTTTCCAAGGTCAGATTTACCGTGATAATAATGGAAAACGAAAATGCGATGGTCGCGTAACGCACACCAAACGCAATCACATTTGCGTCTGTGGTAAATAATTTCAAAAAGTATGGAATTCCAACGATGCACAAAATCATCATAATAATTCCATGAATGACCGACAGCACCATACCCTGTGTCAGCGCCTCGTCTGCTTTGTCCCTTCTTCCTGCACCAAAATGCTGGGCGATCATGGCATTGATTCCGACACCAAAACCAATAGCTACTGCATTGATAAAGTTCTGGATTGGAAACACCAGTGAAAGTGCCGTCATAGCATTCTCACTGATCTTTGCCACAAAATAACTGTCTACAATGTTGTAAAGCGAATTTACCGCCATGGAGATGACCATCGGAAGGGACATCGATAGCAACAGCGGAAAAATCGGTTTTTCCTTCATAAATGTCTCGTTCAATTACTTATACTCCTCCTATCACAAAGCTGGTATTGCCTTGTTACTTATATTTATTCATATCTGATATATCTGCGATTTTTAACCATATCACAAAAATGCAGAACAAGAAAGTGAGCTATCACATACTCTCACAAGTAAATCCTCAAACAGTATATCTTATCTGTCTGAACCGTACCCATTTAAATCAATAATTTCTTTTCAAGTAAATATACATAGAAAAAGCCACACAACAATTAGAATAACTGTTGTGTGGCGAAAAAAGCTCACTTTACCAGTGATACTTCCTGATTCAATTCTTACATACGTTATATTTGAATCAGAAAGGGAAGAAAATCCACATCTTATTTCTTAGTTAATAAACTGTGACCGGTCATCTCCTGAGGCTGAGTCAAGCCCATCAGCTCGATCAGTGTTGGAGCGATATCTGCCAGACATCCACCCTCTGCCAGTCCGTAAGACGGATCTGCATTTACCAGAATAAACGGTACCGGGTTAGTTGTATGGGCAGTATGTGGGTTGCCGGTTGTATAATCGATCATCTGCTCTGCATTTCCGTGGTCAGCACAGATAAACAGGATTCCGTCTACGTCTTTGACAGCCTGTACAGCATCGCCTACCAGGCTGTCCACACGCTCTACAGCTGCAACCGCTGCCGGGATCACACCGGTATGACCTACCATATCCGGGTTCGCGAAGTTGATGATGATCACATCGTATTTGTCGGATTTGATTGCTTCTACCAGATCCATACCTACTTCCGGAGCACTCATTTCCGGTTTCAGATCATAAGTTGCAACATCTTTCGGAGATGCAACTAACAGACGTGCCTCATCTACGTTCGGCTCCTCTACGCCACCGTTGAAGAAGAAAGTAACGTGTGCGTATTTCTCTGTCTCTGCCAGACGGAGCTGTTTTTTGCCCTGTGCAGCAAGGAACTCACCGAATGTATTTTTGATGGATTCTTTCTCGAATGCAATAATCTTGTTCGGGATTGTCTCATCGTAATCTTTGAAGCATACATAGGTCAGCGGAATGAACGGACGCTCAAATCCGGTAAATGCATCGTCACAGAATGCTCTGGTGATCTCGCGTGCACGGTCCGGACGGAAGTTGAAGAAAATAACGGAATCATTCTCTTTTACAACAGAAACCGGTTTTCCTGCTTCATCTGTGATAACCGTCGGAAGTACAAACTCATCTGTTACGCCGTCTGCATAAGAAGCTTCCATTGCTTTTACTGCATCAGTTGCCTGTACACCTGTTCCGGATACTAAAGAATCGTATGCTTTCTGGATACGATCCCAGTTGTTATCACGATCCATTGCATAGTAACGACCGGAAATAGACGCGATCTTACCTACGCCGATTTCCTGCATTTTTGCTTCCAGCTGCTCGATATAATCTTTTCCGGAAGCTGGCGGTGTATCACGACCGTCTAAAAATGCATGTACATATACGTTTGTCAGACCATGTTTTTTTGCCATCTCAAGAAGACCGTACAGATGTGTGATGTGACTGTGTACGCCACCATCGGATAATAGTCCCCACAGATGCAGGTCAGAATTGTTTTTCTTGCAATTTTCAATCGCTGTCAGCAATCCTTTGTTTTCAAAGAAATCGCCATCTTCGATTGCTTTTGTGATTCTGGTCAGATCCTGATAAATGATACGGCCTGCGCCGATGTTCATATGTCCAACCTCAGAATTTCCCATCTGACCATCCGGCAGACCAACTGCCAGACCAGATGCGGCACCTTTTACAAACGGATAGTCTTTCATCAGGCTGTCCATTACCGGAGTTTTTGCCATTGCGATAGCATTTCCTTCCGGATTGTCATTTAAGCCATATCCATCTAAAACCATTAATACGACTGGTCTTTTACTCATGTTTTCCTCCAAAATATCTGTATCGTTGTCCCCGTCAAAAAGTCATTTTCAAAACTTCTTCATATGAGCAGAAACACCAATTTAGTTTGAGATAAATTCAGAGCCAAACGGACTTGCGGATGGCTCTGAATTGTTAAAGTATTGTTAATGTTTTTTATTTATTGTAGTTAACGATTTTGCCGAAGTCAGCTTTCAGAGAAGCGCCGCCTACCAGACCACCATCGATGTCCGGTTTTGCAAATAACTCTGCTGCGTTTCCTGCGTTTACAGATCCGCCATACTGGATGCGGATTGCTTCTGCAGTAGCCTCATCATAAACTTCAGCGATGCATGCACGGATCGCGCCGCATACTTCCTCTGCCTGATCAGAAGTAGCTGTCTCACCTGTTCCGATTGCCCAGATTGGCTCGTAAGCAATTACTGCTGTTTTTGCCTGATCTGCAGTTACGTTCTGGAATGCAATCTTGATCTGCATACGGATCCAGTCAAGGTAGATACCCTGTTTTCTCTGTGTCAGAGTCTCGCCACAGCAGATGATCGGTGTAATGCCATGCTCGAAAGCTTTCAGAACTTTTTTGTTTACAGTCTCATCTGTCTCTGCAAAATACTCACGTCTCTCAGAATGTCCAAGGACAACATATTTTACACCAGCATCTACTAACATGTTCGGGGAAATCTCGCCTGTGTAAGCTCCGCTCTCCTCAAAATACATGTTCTCAGCACCGATGCAGATATTGCTGCCTTTTGCAGCTTCCATAGCCGGGATGATGTCGATTGCCGGTACACAGAATACTACATCAACATCCTCGTTAGCTACTAACGGTTTTAACTCGTTCACCAGAGCAACTGCCTCGCTCGGTGTTTTATTCATTTTCCAGTTACCTGCAATAATTTTCTTTCTAGCCATTTTATCTTTTCTCCTTACATCCATTTCAATACATATTTTTCTGATTTGTATATAATTTTCCAAAAATTTCAGATATGGAATCAGTGCAAGGCAGATGAGACGCAGGCGTACACAAAAAAGTACGTCAAGTCTCATCTAACGAAGCAATTATTTCATATATGGGATTTTTATTTGTCGTTTGCTGCTGCTACGCCTGGTAACTCTTTTCCTTCAAGGAATTCCAGAGAAGCTCCACCGCCAGTAGAAATATGAGTCATCTTGTCACCAAATCCAAGCTGGTTTACAGCTGCTGCGGAATCACCACCACCGATGATTGTTGTAGCGTCTGTCTCTGCAAGGGATTTTGCAACTGCGATGGTACCTTTTGCAAGGATCGGGTTCTCGAATACACCCATCGGTCCGTTCCATACAACTGTTTTTGCGGATTTTACTGCATCTGCATATAACTCAGCTGTCTTTGTTCCGATATCAAGACCTTCTTTGTCTGCCGGAATTGCATCAGACGGAACTACTTCTACTTCGATTTCTGCATCGATTGGATCCGGGAAACCTGCTGCGATGGTTGTATCAACCGGAAGAAGTAATTTCTTGCCAAGTTTCTCAGCTTTTTCCATCATTTCTTTGCAGTAATCGATCTTTGTATCATCTACTAAGGATTTTCCTACTTCATATCCTTTTGCTTTCAGGAATGTGAATGCCATACCACCACCGATGATCAGAGTATCGCATTTTTCAAGCAGGTTGGAGATTACATTTAATTTATCTGCTACTTTTGCACCGCCAAGGATTGCTACGAACGGTCTATCCGGATTGTTTACTGCGTTTCCAAGGAAATCAATCTCTTTCTGCATTAAGTAACCAACAACAGCTGTGTCAACCAGACCTGCAACGCCTACGTTGGAGCAATGTGCTCTGTGAGCAGTACCAAATGCATCGTTTACGAATACATCACAGATGGACGCAAGATCTTTGGAGAAAGCCTCTCCGTTCTTTGTCTCTTCCGGTCTGAAACGTGTATTCTCAAGAAGAATCACATCGCCGTCTTTCATAGCTTCTACAGCAGCTTTTGCGTTCGGTCCTACAACTTCCGGATCAGCTGCAAATTTTACTTCCTGTCCTAACAGCTCGGATAAACGTGCTGCAACCGGTGCAAGAGTTTTTGTCTTTTTATCTTCTTCAGTTTTTACTTTACCAAGGTGGGAGCAGAGAATTACTTTGCCGCCGTCAGCGATCAGTTTTTTGATGGTCGGAAGAGCTGCTACAAGACGGTTCTCGTCTGTGATCTTGCCATCTTTTAACGGTACGTTGAAATCGCATCTGCAAAGAACTCTGAGTCCTTTTACATTAATATCATCTACTGTTTTTTTATTTAATCCCATGATATTGTCTCCTTAATCCTGTTTTTCATTTTTGCAAGTGCAAATCAAAAACAGGATCCGGTCCAAAAGACCGGACCCTGCAGTGAGTCTTTGTTATACTTTATAGAGTGCCGATTATGCTAACTCTGCGAAGTATTTGATTGTACGAACCATCTGGCTTGTGTAGCTGTTCTCATTGTCATACCAGGAAACAACCTGTACCTGAGTTGTACCGTTGTCTAACGGAAGAACCATTGTCTGAGAAGCATCGAATAAAGAACCATATGTCATACCAACGATGTCAGAAGATACGATCAGGTCTTCATTGTAACCATAGGACTCGTTAGCTGCTGCTTTCATAGCTGCGTTGATCTCGTCAACTGTTACGTTTCCTTCTACTACTGCGTTTAAGATTGTTGTAGAACCTGTTGGGGTTGGAACACGCTGTGCAGCACCGATTAATTTACCGGATAACTCCGGGATAACCAGACCAATTGCTTTTGCAGCACCTGTGCTGTTCGGAACAATATTAACTGCTGCAGCACGGCTTCTTCTTAAGTCACCTTTTCTCTGCGGTCCGTCAAGTGTCATCTGATCACCTGTGTAAGCATGGATTGTGCACATGATACCGGATTTGATCGGTACAAGGTCATTTAATGCTTTCGTCATAGGTGCAAGACAGTTTGTTGTACAGGAAGCTGCGGAGATGATTGTATCATCTTTTGTTAATGTATCATGGTTTACATTGTAAACGATTGTAGGAAGATCATTTCCTGCTGGAGCGGAAATAACAACTTTTTTAGCACCTGCATTGATATGAGCCTGTGCTTTTTCTTTGGATGTATAGAATCCGGAACACTCTAATACTACGTCTACGTCTAATTCTCCCCATGGGCAATTATTTGCGTCTGGCTCTTTGTAGATTTTGATCTCTTTACCATCTACTGTGATTGAATCTTCGCTTGCAGAAACTGTTTCAGCTTTTGCATATTTACCCTGAGAAGAGTCATATTTTAATAAGTAAGCAAGCATTTTCGGGCTTGTCAGATCGTTGATTGCAACGATATCATATCCCTCTGCGCCAAACATCTGTCTGAATGCAAGACGTCCAATACGTCCAAATCCATTAATTGCTACTTTTACTGCCATTTTTTCATTCCTCCTAGAATTAAAATGTATCCGGATCAATGCCGGTGAGTTATTTTGGATATCTCATCCAATCTGACTATATTTTAACGAATAACTATGATTTTTTCAATACTTTTCCTGCGCTTATTTTAAGTTTGTTAATTTTTTCACCAACTCATAGCATTTTTCTTCTTTTTTTAGCAAAATGTACAAGCTTACCAATTGGATATTTACTTGTTTTTATAGCAAATATCTATATTGTTTTTTTGTTTTTGTAAGATATGCACAAAACTTTTTTCTTTTTTTACATTTTTAGCCATTTTTCCTATTCAAAATGCACGTATTGGATTGACAAAAAACCTTTTTAGTGTTTATCATATTCCCAGGAGTCGCGTAACTGCGCGATTCAGAGCGTTTTGTATTATGCAAGATATAAAATACAGTCATTGAAAGGAGCTATTTTCATGCTTTGGGATACACATATGCACACTCACTTTTCCGGAGACAGTGAAGCGGATTCTTCTGCCATGGCACGCGCTGCCGTTGCAAAAAATCTCTCCGGAATCTGCATTACCGATCACCTTGATTATGATTACCCGGATGATCCGGATTTATTCATCATTGATTTTGATCAGTACAGCAAAGAAATTCATAAACTGCAGTCAGACTTTTCCGATATTCTGACGATCAACTATGGAATCGAACTCGGACTGCAGCCACATCTGGCAAAAAAACATCACGATTTGTTACAGACAGAGGATTTTGATTTTGTAATCGGATCTTCTCACGTTGTACACGGCATTGATCCGTATTATCCTGTTTATTATGAAGGCCGCACGGAGACTGCTGCTTACCGGGAATATTTTGAATCAATTCTGGAAAATATTGCTGCATTTGATGAATTTGATGTATACGGACACATTGATTATGTGGTACGTTACGGTCCAAATAAAAATGCAGACTATACTTATAAAAAATTCAAAGATGTGATCGATGAAATTTTGCGACAGCTGGTTGCCCGTGGAAAAGGCATTGAATTGAACATGGCAGGCTTCAAATACGGGCTCGGTCATCCAAATCCTACAGAAGAAATCCTGCACCGTTATCGGGAACTTGGCGGAGAAATCATTACCGTCGGTGCAGATGGACATGCTCCGGATCAGATTGCCTGGGATTTCGAAAAAGTACCGGGAATTCTGAAAGCTGCCGGATTCGATTATTTTACCGTCTTCACGAAACGGAAACCGGAATTTATTCTGATTTGCTAAGTTTTCGGGTCAAATTTATTCAAGAATGCTCCGGCATTCTTGTTGCGAGGTGCGCGTCATGCAATTGCAT
>OGYU01002185.1_pt1 | contig 12913 bp, 8 predicted proteins | sample 1576581 | NCBI WGS metagenome assembly OGYU01 (sample SAMEA3541547, study PRJEB24748) | human gut metagenome | biome: human gut; feature: human-associated habitat; material: faeces | place: China | collected 2012 | reverse complement strand
TCGCTTCTTGCAAGAAGCAGGCTGTCTGCATACTTTGCGATAGGCGAAGCCTTTGAGTCTGTTATAGCTATAACGTTCGCACCGTTGCTCTTTGCATATTTAAGTGCCTTGACGGTCTGCTTTGAATATCTTGGGAAAGATATACCTATCATGGCGTCCTTTTCGTCTATTCTCATTATCTTTTCAAAAAGCTCGGAAGTAGTCGTACTCTGAACGAGCTTTACATGGGGGAAAATAAGTCCCAGATAATAAGCAAGGAACGAAGCGATAGAAGCTGCACTTCTCGTACCCATTATGTAAAGGGTATTGCAGGATACGATAGTGTCAACGGCATTGTTAAAGTCCTCCTTTGAGGTTTCCTCCAAAGTACGCCTTATCTTGTCGATATCAAGATTCAGCACCCTTTCAAGCACGTTGTCACTGCTCATAAGGTCGGAAGTGACCTCTATTCTCTGAACAGTTGTAAGCTTGTTTCTCATAAGCTCCTGCAAGCCTTTTTGAAGTGCAGGATAGCCGTCATAGCCAAGCTCTGAGGCAAATCTTACCACTGTTGATTCGCTGACGCCCACAGTTTTTCCAAGCTTCTGAGCCGTCATAAAAGCCGCTTTGTCATAGTGGGAGAGAATGTAGTTCGCAATAAGCTTGTGTCCCTTTGATAAGCCTGAAAGCTTTTCATTGATAAGCGTAAATAAATCTTTTTCCATTTCTATCTATACCTCTCAGCATATAATCAAGCCCACAGGTCTTCCTGTAGGGCGAGTATCCTTTTTCTTCTTGCTTCTGTTTTGTCCTTATCCGGGATATAAACGCAGTCCTTTAAGATAAGCACATCACCCTCGTGAACGTCTTTTGTTTCAGAAAGCGGTATATCCTTTTTTTCGCCCTGCTCAGTTTCGCACACGGCATAGCCGTTTTCTATCCTGTCAACTATAAGAATCTCTTCCATATCACTTTTCTCCCTTTTCAGCAGAAACGCTCAGCCCCTCGCCATCTGAGCTGAAAACTATCGTTCCCACATCTGCTGTAATAAACAAATGGGAAGCATATTTTTTCAGCCTTGTGACAGTTTCCTCGTGTGGGTGACCATACTTGTTGCCCTTGCCGCAGGATATAACAGCATATCTCGGCATGACCTTGTTAAGAAAATCGACCCCCGAAGAAGTGGAACTGCCGTGATGACCTGCTTTAAGCACCTTTGCGGAAACATCATAACCCTGAGAAAGTATATCTTTCTCCTCAGTGGTCTCGCAATCCCCCGTGATAAGAAAGCTGTTCTCACCGTCTGTTATCTTCACAAGGGTGGAATAGTTATTAAGATCATCATAATCCTTTTTTGGTGTGAAAAGCTCCACCTTACAGCTTCCAAGCTCAAATTCCATAGGCTTTGCCTGTGTTATCTTCAATCCCTTTGCCTTTATGCTTTTGAGCATTTTCTCATATATCGTTGTGGTGGGCGTCATATCAGCCTTGACTTTCGGCATAATAAATTTATCCACCTGAAACTGGTCTATTATCTCGCTCATTTCACCAATATGGTCAGCGTGAGGGTGGGTGGCAATGAGATATTTTAACTCTGTCACTCCCTGCTTTTCAAGATATTTTTCTATTTTATTGCTGTCATCTTTATCGCCGCTGTCAATGAGCATAGCCTCCCCTTGTGATATCACAAGGGTGCTGTCGCCCTGACCAACGTCGATAAAATGCACCTCTGTCTGAGCGTGTTCCGCTGGCTTGTCCTCAACGCCTGCCTTGATAAGCAAGCTGTCGAAAGAAACTAACCCCGTCAGGTCAAGCACTGTAAAAAGCAGCACCACAAAAACCGCTATGAGCGTTACCGCCTTTTTAAGCGGTGCTGTCGAATTTTTCTTTTTTGCAGATCTGCCTGCCATGTTGTCCCTTTCCGCCTGAGCTATCTTCTTGCCTGCATTTCAGCCCATTCTTCTTTTGTTATGTTTATCTTTCGTGCCTTAGAACCTTCCTGTGGTCCTATTATGCCCATTTCCTCTATCTCGTCCATGATACGGGCGGCTCTAGGGAAACCGAGCTTTAGCTTTCTCTGCAAGAACGCAGTGGAAGCGTTGTTTGTCTGCACGATTATTGATATTGCCTGATTTACAAGGTCATCATCAGGATTTACGGAAACATTATCGCTGCCTGCCGAACCGCTGTCCTTTGGCTGTGGAGTATTCTCCTCCACCTCTGCGATAACTTCGTCGCTGTATTCTGCGGTATGCTCGTTCTTGAGGAAGTTTACAACCTCTCTTATCTCAGAAGTCGCTGCATAACCGCTCTGCATTCTTATAGGCTTTTTAACGCCAACAGGCTTATAAAGCAGGTCACCGTTTCCAAGAAGCTTCTCTGCACCGCTTTCATCAAGTATAACTCGTGAGTCAACGTTGCTGGATACACTGAGAGAAACTCTCGATGGGATATTTGACTTGATAAGTCCTGTCAACACGTCCGCCCTAGGGGACTGTGTTGCGATTATCATATGTATTCCTGCCGCACGGGCGAGCTGTGCAAGTCTTAAAACTGAGTCCTCTACCTCGCTTCTCGCAGCCATCATAAGATCGGCGAACTCATCGACCACAATAACTATCTGTGGCAGCAGGTCGATCTTTGCACGGACTTCGTCCTGCTTCTCGGCAGGCTTATTGCGTTCTTCAAGAACCATGTCATTAAACTCCTGCAAGTTCTTTACATTGTTCGCCTCGAACATAAGATAACGCTTGTTCATTTCATTTACCGCCCAGCCAAGCGCACCAGCCGCCTTTAAAGGCTCGGTAACAACAGGGATAAGCAAATGCGGTATCTTATTATAAATAGGAAACTCGACTTTCTTAGGGTCGATAAGGATAAGCTTTACTTCGTCAGGCGACGCATGGTAAAGTATAGAAAGTATGATAGAGTTTGTAAAAACAGACTTACCTGAACCTGTTGTACCTGCAACGAGCATATGCGGCATTTTGGCGATATCGCCGATAATGATATTACCCTCGATATCTTTGCCCACCGCAAAGGTAAGCTTGCCCTTTGCCTTTCTGTATTCATCGCTGTCGATAAGCTCACGGAGAGAAACCGTATCTCTATGATCGTTCGGCACTTCTATGCCTATGCACGCCTTGCCCGGCACAGGAGCTTCGATACGAACGCTCATTGCTGCGAGGTTAAGTGCGATATCGTCTGCAAGACCGGTTATCTTCGACACTCTTACGCCTGCTGCAGGCTGAAGCTCATATCTTGTAACGGACGGACCTCTGTGTATGCCCACAATCCTTGTTTTAGCGCCATATGTTTCAAGCGTTTCCACAAGCTTTGCAGATTTCTCTTGTATCTCCTGCTGAACTATCTCGGAAGCCACAGGATTTTTAGCATATTTGAGTATATCCACAGGCGGATAAACGTAAGCAGATATTTTATTATCTTTCTCAAAGAACGTTGTCTGACCATTCTTATCAACATTCACTACTGGTGGCTTAACAGGCTCGTCCTTGGACTTCTTTTCTTCTCTGCTGTCGCCTATGGCGTTTTCTATTATCTTTTTAAGCTCCTCATTATCGGTAGTCTTAGCCGTTTCTTCAAGCTTTTCATGTGTTATCACAGGAGCTTTTACAGGGTGGACCGGCATATCTATCTTTGAAGCGTCCACCTTGTCGGTAGCTTCTTCCGCCTCTGCAACAGGCACAAAGGCTTCCGCCGCAGTGTCAGGGCCATCATCAGGATAGAACTTTGCAATATCAACCCTACCATTACGCCTTGGCTCTTTCTTCTCTCTTGGAGGCTTTGGAGGCTGAGCCGCACGCTCGATACGCTCCTCGTTCACCGCTTCATAGCTCTTTACAAAAGGCTTTGAAATCGCTTTGAGAAGCTGTGGAAGCGTAACATTAGTAAGCAGCATTATAAAAGTGAACGCCACAAGCACGATAACGATACCTGCGCCAACTCTCTTGAAAAGCGAAAGCAAAGGCCAGCCAAGCAATGCGCTTGCAAGTCCGCCGCCACGGAGCTGTTTTCCATCATTGAAAAGCCCCACAAGTTTAAGCCAGAACGAACTTCCGTCCACAGAGCCGACTTGGATTATCTGAGCCATGCCGCTTATAAGAAGCATAAGAACGCTTCCCTCCACCACCTTCGCTATGACCTTGTTGTGGGTCACATCTGAAGCTATCATAAGTGCAACATAGATTATCATAGGTGCAAACAGAAATACTGTCACGCCGAAAAGTCCTCGGTTCAGCTCATGGAGCCATTTCCACAAGCCGTCCCCCTCAACGAACGTGATAAGCAGTTCAAGTATGCCGAAAAAGAAAAGTATGTAAGACCAGAAGCGTCTGTTCTCTCTTTCTCTCACTGCTGTCATGGAATTTGACTGTGGCGGCTTGCTCTGAGGCTTTTGCTGTTTTGTATTCTTTTTTGCAGCTTGCGCAGGCTTTTGTGCGGGCTTTTTCTTTGCCGCTGTCTGCTTTGGCGCAGGCTTTGAGCCTTTCTTTTGAGCTGCCATTTATTTTACCATTCCTTTCGGTATTTGTCTTATTTAAGCAAATAAAGGCAAAATGTTATTTGCCTTTATAACCCACAAAAAAGCCTGAAAACAGAATTTCAAGCTTTTTCACAGAAACTGTATTATCTTATGTCATTACTTTGCAAAGGATATAGGGTGACCCATGCACATCTCGATAAATGAGATAACAAGGACTATGATGCCAAGCACAAGGGTATAATAAGCAAACACCTTGAATTTATCCGTTTTAACGAGCCAGTTTACAAGCTTGATAGCACAAAGTCCCACAAATGCGGCAACTACAAATCCAACTGCACAGCTGACCCAATCTATATCAGTATGTGTTGAAACTGCGTCCTTGACTTCAAGCAGACAGCTCATTAGTATAACAGGTATGCCCAGAATGAAAGAATACTTTACCGATGTTTCTCTGTTCATGCCTGAGAAAAGTCCTGCTGAGATAGTCGAGCCTGATCTTGAAACGCCGGGCAGCAGTGCAACTCCCTGAAAAAGTCCGACCGTTATTGCGTCCTTATAAGCTATATTGCCCTGAGTCTTTTTACCCTTTACACAGCGGTCTGACATAAAAAGTATTGCCGATGTATAAAGGAAACAAAGACCCTCTGCGAAAATGCTCGAATCCTCTGCAATGCCCTCAAACCAGCCCTTAAATGGCAGGAACGGTACAAGGCAGAAGCAGGAAACTATTATCATAACTATCATACGCCTTGGAGGATTCATATTTTTAAGAGTGAACTTGCCTGTAAAAATATCCTTTATCATAACGCCAAGCTCTTTTATCATATCCCATATTGTCTTCCTGAAAGCCACAAATACTGCTACCAGCGTGCCAAGATGAAGTATCGCCGAGAAAAACAAAGCTCCCTCTCCGCTGTTTCCTGTAAAATGCTGATACAGTGAAAGATGTCCTGAACTTGAAACTGGAAGAAACTCCGTCAAGCCCTGAATTATAGCCTGAAAAATCGCATTGATGATACCCATTGCTGTCCTCCGAAATTTTGTTGTTTGTCAGAGATAAAAGCCGTCACGGCTGAGATAATGTGCCGGATCTGTGTCCAAAGCAGTATCATCACCCTCAAACTCTTCTCCGATATCTACGTCAGTCCTGAACACGTCATAAAGGTCGATTATTGTCTGAAACATTTTCAGCTTTCTCCTTTTCAGAACTGTTTTCTATCATATCATAAAGGCAGTCTATCGCCTCGGAAAGCCCTCCGAGCCTGTCGATAAGCCCCTCTTTTACAGCCTGCTCCCCGTCGATAACAGAACCAACGTCCATTACAAGCTCGCCCGTTGACATCATAAGCTCACGGAAACGCTCAGGCTTTATGGCTGAATTATCGCACACAAAGCGAACTATCCTTTCCTGCATTTTATCAAAATAAGAAAGCGTCTGAGGTACTCCCAGCACAAGCCCGTTCATTCTAACAGGGTGTATGGTCATTGTGGCGCTTGGCACTATAAATGACTTTTTCGCACACACCGCCAACGGCACGCCTATGGAGTGACCTCCGCCCACAACCATTGACACAGTAGGCGTTTTCATACTAGCAATAAGCTCTGCAATGGCAAGTCCTGCTTCCACATCTCCGCCCACAGTGTTGAGGATTATCACAAGACCCTCTATGCTCCTATCCTGCTCGATAGCAACAAGGGCAGGTATGATATGCTCATACTTGGTGGTCTTGTTTTGTGCAGGCAAAATATAATGCCCCTCCACCTGACCGATAATGTTCAGGCAGTGTATAACGTGCTTTGCGTCTGGCAATGTGACAGAACCCATTTCCTTTATCTGCCTTATATCCTCAGCAAGCTTTTCGCTCTCTACATTTTCTTCTTGTTCAGACACTCAGATACCTCCCGTTCTTCATTAGTAACTTTCGTCACAAGAGAAGTATTTGCAGTGTTCATTGAAAATATGCAGGAAAACCGCCACACCTTTAATATAATAGCACAAGTTCTACCTAATGTCAACAACTTGCAAGGGCTAAAAAAAACAATTTTGCAGGAAATTTACGCTATCCTGCAAATTATTTATAAAAAGTTTAAATCTATTTTTGATACTCCTCAGCAAGCACCTGTTCACACCAAAGTATAAGATCTGCGAAATCTTCCTTGTCAAGATAGGAGAAATACTTGTTCACAGCCTCACCCTCAGCAGCTTCTATGGTGTCCGTCAGGCAATAGCCGTCAGAAGAAATAGTTATCTCTGTTTTGGTGTTCTCTTTAAGTCCTAGAGTTATCTGTATAAAATCAAGTCCCGGATCTTTAGACGGAGCCGTCCTGTATGAAGCGTTGCCGAAGCTGTCTATCATTTTCACAAGCTCGTTGTAATCATCATGATCGGCAAGATAGCATTCTCCGTATTCTCCGCCTACTTTCACACAAACCTTTGCATATGCGCCCTCGTAGATATCATAATTATAAAAGTCATCAAAGCAAGCATAGTATATGCCGCCATTCTTTGTGAGCTTGTAAAAGCCTTTGTACGCCTTATTTGTATCTATGCTGTCGGCTGATATCTTCTCAACAGAATCCCACTTATCCGAGCCGTCTGATGACACAACATTTTTACCGTCAGGAATCATAAGTGAATAAACAGTGTCCGTGCTGCTGTCATCAGCCTGCGACTCATATGTATAAAGGCTGTCAGCGGAGAATTTCTTATGCTTATAGTCACTTAAATTTCCGTCGCTGTCATATTTCATATACTGCATAGGAGCGTTGCGCTCTTTATCATAAGAAAGCTGTAGAATACCATTGCTAACCACAGTTATTTCAGTGTACTCATCAGCTTCAAGCACAACGTTTCCCGACTTGTCAAGAAGTCCCACTGCTCTGCCGTCACGATAAGTGAAGAAAAGATCTGCAAGAAGCTTTTCACATTTATATTCCTCAAAAGGCTGCTCCTCAACCTCGGCAACATACTGAGTGCTGTCAAAGCTTGTATAAAGCTTTCGTGAAAGCTCGTCAAGGCTTTTAATTTTATTCAGAAACTCCGGAAATTTGTATTCCTTGACCTTCACATTGCTTGGTTGTGCTGAGTCGCTTGTCTTTATCTGCGACACCGCAGACGACTGTGTTGTTTCTTTGTCTTTTTCACAGCCGAACATAGAAATTGTCAGCGTCAATGCAAGCGCAAGAGCCGCACATTGTTTTCTTTTTGTCATCGTTATCCCCTCGTATTTTATTTTGTTATCTCACAGCACGAGCCGTTACACTATATTATAATACACAAATCTGATTTTTGCAAGATATATTAAAACTTTTTATTCTTTATCATAGCAGTATGGTAATACGCTAAATGTTATAAAAGTGTTAAATGTTTAAAAGTGCCTTTACATATAGAATGTTTTGTGCTATAATATCTTAGTGGCAGTGTTGATATTGATAAATATCTGCTACTAAATTTGCTGTTTTATGGCAAGGAGGATAAAATTAAATGGTTAGAGCGATTGTCGGCGCAAACTGGGGCGACGAGGGTAAGGGCAAGCTTACCGATATGCTTGCTGAAAAGTCTGATATAGTAGTAAGATTTCAGGGCGGTGCTAACGCAGGACATACTATTGTAAATCACTACGGAAAGTTCGCTTTGCACACTTTGCCTTCCGGCGTATTCTATGATCACACAACAAATATTATCGGCAACGGTGTTGCACTTAATATCCCTGTATTTTTCAATGAGCTTAAAAAGGTAACTTCCGAAGGCGTTCCAATGCCTAAGATACTTATTTCCGACAGAGCGCAAATGGTAATGCCATATCACGTTTTGTTCGATCAGTACGAAGAAGAAAGACTCGGAAAGGCAAGCTTCGGCTCAACAAAATCGGGTATCGCACCTTTCTATTCTGATAAATATGCAAAGATTGGTTTCCAGGTACAGGAGCTGTTTGACGAGGAAGCTCTCAAGACAAAGATCAAGAGAGTTCTTGAAACGAAGAACATTCTTCTTGAACATCTCTATCACAAGCCTCCTATCGACGCTGATGAGCTTTTCAATACTCTTATGGAGTATAAGGAAATGGTTGCTCCATATGTTTGCGACGTATCTGCTTTCCTTTGGAACGCTATCAAAGAGGGCAAGAACGTTCTTCTTGAGGGTCAGCTTGGCTCACTGAAGGATCCTGACCACGGTATCTATCCAATGGTAACATCTTCATCTACACTGGCAGCATACGGTGCTATCGGTGCAGGTATACCTCCTTATGAGATAAAGACTATCGTAACTGTTGTTAAGGCTTATTCTTCCGCAGTTGGTGCAGGTGCATTCGTTTCTGAGATATTCGGCGATGAGGCTGACGAGCTGAGAAGGAGAGGCGGCGACGGTGGAGAGTTTGGTGCAACAACAGGCAGACCTAGAAGAATGGGTTGGTTCGACTGCGTTGCAACTAAGTACGGCTGCCGTATCCAGGGCACAACAGACGTTGCTTTCACAGTAGTTGACGTTCTCGGCTATCTTGACAAGATACCTGTATGCGTAGGCTATGAGATAGACGGCGAGGTTACAACAGACTTCCCTACAACAAGAAAGCTTGAAAAGGCAAAGCCTGTTATCGAAGTTCTCGACGGCTGGAAGTCAGACATCAGGGGCATCAAGAAGTATGAAGATCTTCCTGAAAACTGCAAGAAGTATATCGACTTCGTTGAAAAGCATATCGGCTTCCCTATCACAATGGTTTCAAACGGACCAAAGAGAGAGGACATCATCTACAGAGAAAGCCCACTTTCAAAGTAATTTCAAATATCACAAAAGGCTGCGGCAAAAAGTCGCAGCCTTTTTTCATTTAGAGTGTAAAAAACGAATGATCGGCACGCCGCATTTCTGCAAAACAGAAATTGAGCCGTTTCCCTACAACTAACGTAGATATCGTTGATTTGGTACAGGTATGATATTAAACACTAACTAAGTGTAGTTCTACATTTTGGCTTTATTGAGAAAATAGAGGATATCTTTTGGAGAATAAGCTTCTACCGCTCCGTCACGGAGAAGCGCACACTGTCCTGCGTATTTCTCGCTGAAAATGTCATGAGGCGGTATAACAAAAACGTATTTATTCTGGGATAAAGCATGATTTACAGTATTCAGGGTGCCGCTGCGTATTCCTGCTTCAACCACAAGAACGCAATGTGAAAGTGCCGAAACAATGCGGTTTCTTATACGAAAATTCTCAGGAACAGGTCTTGCCTGCGGGAAAAATTCTGATATGGCTACCCCATGTGTTGCTATCTCACGCTTGAAGCCCGTCCTGCCACGAGGATAATCATATTCTAGCCCACAGCCCATAACAGCTACAGTGCTTCCACCTGCACGCATTGCACTGCGGTGTGCGGCAGTGTCGATACCCATAGCAAATCCGCTTATGATATTTACTCCTCGCTCTGCAAGAAAACTTGAAAATTCCTCCGCCACGGCTACAGAATAATCGCTTGGTTCTCTAGTGCCGATAATGGCAACGCTCTTTTCAATAGACAGACAGCTTACATCGCCACGGCAGAAAAGCACAGCAGGTGGACATTCTATCTGTTTCAACCGTTCCGGATAAAGAGGATCGTCAGGGGTGAGGATATATATACCCTTTTTCTCGCAGTATTCAGCCACCTGTTTCGCCTGAAAGAACGTACAGCAGGCTATCTTTTCAGCCTCCTGCTGAGTAACATATCCACAGCGCAGTGACAATAGATCATCGCACATTTCTTCAACGCTGTCATAATATGACATAACGTCCCACAAACGCTTGTCCGCAGGTCCGAACGCAACATCAAGCCACAGCCACAACAGCTTTCTGTCTGTATTTTCAAGCATTTTTCCTGCACCTCCAGTTGGCAGATTTCTTTTAATCTTATTGTATCATATTTTATTGTTAAAAACAACAAAATTTTATAGCATTTTGGTTAAATCAAAAGATTACTGTTGAAATGGGCAAGACCATATGTTATAATGGATATTGAAAATTTGAACTTGAAAGGATCGTTGCTTAATGGTAAACAAACTTGACCTCAGCGGCGAGTGGCTGCTGTGTCTTGACAAGGAATGTAAGGGTACTGACCTTGTTTTTGATGATACAATAAACCTTCCAAACACTACTTCCAACGCTAAAAAAGGCGAATACAATACTAAGAGAGAAACAGGCTTTCTTACAGACACATATAAATTTGAAGGCTTTGCATGGTTCAGAAAAAACGTTGACTTCTCTGCTCTGCAATGTGAAAATCTTAAACTTTATCTTGAAAGAACAAGAATAACTGAACTTTATATAGACGGCAAAAAGATAGGCAGGCAGGAGAGCCTTTGCACTCCGCACATCTATGACCTGAACGAGTATATCGGTACTGGCATACATGAAATGACTATCTGCGTTTCAAATGTTGGCTACAAGACCAAGGGCGGTCACCTGACTTCACCTGACACTCAGACCAACTGGAACGGAATCACAGGACGCATCGAGCTTATAGGCTACAAAAACGCCCACGCTGAAAATGTTATGCTTTGGTGCGATATCCACAGCAAGACAGTAAGAGTAACAGCCAACATAACAGGCGGAAAAAGCGGAAAAGCTGTCATAAGCGCTGAGAGTTTCAACAGCGAAAAAAGCCACACTCCTGAGGTGCAGAGCTTTGAATACACCGACGGCAAGCTTGACGCTTTATACAAAATGGGCAACGATTGCCTGCTTTGGAGTGAGCATGAGCCTAATCTCTACAAGCTGAGAATAGATATCGACGGCGACGTGAGCGAGCATATCATCGGTATGCGTGAGTTCAATACTGAGGGTGGAAAATTCACCATAAACGGCGAAAAAACCTTTCTCAGAGGAAAACATGACGGCATGATATTCCCTAAGACCGCTTTTGCACCTACCGACCTTGACGAGTGGCTGAGGGTAATGAAGATATCAAAGTCATACGGCATGAACCACTACCGCTATCACACCTGCTGTCCCCCTGAGGCTGCGTTTGTCGCTGCGGATATGCTTGGAATTTATATGGAGCCACAGCTTCCTTTCTGGGGAACTATCACAGAAGAGGGCGAGGAAAACCACAATCAGGAGGAGCAGGATTTCCTCGTTGAAGAGGGCTTCAATATGCTGAAATTCTTCGGCAATCACCCTTCCTACTGCATGATGTCAATGGGCAACGAGCTTTGGGGCTCAAAGAAGATACTTAACGATATCATAGGCGGCTACAAGAAATTTGATAACAGACACCTTTACACACAAGGCTCAAACAATTTCCAGTGGTTTCCTAACGTTATTGAGAACGACGATTTCTTTGTTGGCGTAAGACTTGCAAACGACAGGCTTATAAGAGGCTCATACGCTATGTGTGACGCTCCACTTGGTCATATTCAGACTGACAAGCCTGCGGCAAATCACGATTATGACAGCATTATAAGACCTAAGAAGCAGGCAAACTCCACAGAAGTTTCTGAGGACGGCACTGTTCAGATACAGTACGGCACGACCATGAAAACAGTCAAGGCAAGCGAAGCTGACGCAGATTTTATTCCTGAAGTGCCTATCGTTACTCACGAAATAGGTCAGTATGAAACTTATCCGAACTTCAAGGAGATAGAAAAATACACAGGCTCCCTTAAAGCCAGAAACTTTGAGGTATTCAGAGAAAGACTTGATGAAAAGGGTCTGCTTCCGCTGGCTGAGGATTATTTCAAATGCTCAGGCAAGCTTGCTGTGCAGTGCTACAAGGAAGAAATGGAGGCTGTTTTCCGCTCAAGACTTCTTGGCGGTTTCCAGATACTCGATATTCAGGATTTCAGCGGTCAGGGTACTGCCCTTGTGGGTGTACTTGACGCATTCATGGACAGCAAGGGACTTATCACAGACAGCGAGTGGAGAGAGTTCTGCAATGATGCTGTTGTAATGGCGCGTTTTGACAGCTATGTTCTTGAAGCTGGCAGCAGTTTCAAGGCGCACACAGAGCTTTGCAATTACAGACCTGACCTTAAAGACGGCAAGCTTATTTGCACTCTCACTCTTGAAAACGGTGTTGTCATTGGCAAGGTCGAAAAGAATTTTGTTGCAGAAGGCAACTACACTGACATTTGCGATGTAGAGTTTACTCTCCCACAGGTCACAAAGAACACAAAGGCTGTGCTTGCACTTGAAATTGAGGGTACTGACATACGCAATCACTATGACCTTTGGGTGATACCGACAGTTGAAAAGACAGATATAAGCGGCGCATACATTTTCGACGAGGTGAACGATGAGGCTGAAAGTCTGCTGAAACAGGGCAAGACAGTGCTTATCGTTCCTGACCTTTCAAGGCCTGACAATTCTATTGAGGGCTTCTACTGTCAGGACTTCTGGTGCTATCATATGTTCTGTATCATCTCACAGATGATGAAAAAACCTGACCCTGTTGGCACAATGG
>OGYU01002182.1_pt1 | contig 12918 bp, 9 predicted proteins | sample 1576581 | NCBI WGS metagenome assembly OGYU01 (sample SAMEA3541547, study PRJEB24748) | human gut metagenome | biome: human gut; feature: human-associated habitat; material: faeces | place: China | collected 2012 | reverse complement strand
TTAAAATTATCTTCATTTTTAGCTAAATAAAATTTACATTTATCAATATTTTTATCTTTCCGGGCAGAATTTCTCTGCTGTCACTACAACACAAGGCAATCTTCAGATGTATGCAACTTCCGACTATAACAATAGAGCCTCCTTGTAGAATATATGTTATTTGCTTGATAGTTAAAATATGAACTTGTTGAATTTAAAACCATATATTTGCCATCTTCATTTTGCTCAACAGTCTTTGTTCCTCGCCCTGTATTGTCGATCCAATTACTTGTAGACAAATTCTCAAAATTATCATTAATAAATACGACATTTTCTGCATAAACACTATATGATGATATTATTACAAACGATATCACCGTAAAAATAATTGTTGCTATTCTTTTCTTCATATTTTATCCTCTACTTTCTTTTTGCTTATCAATTTTCTTTGTCAATTTCTTATTTCTGTACGTTCAATAAATAGCATGCCCTTTTTAACTTCTATTCCTAGTAATAATTTCGCTATTTTAGCTAAACATGTTTTCTATTTCTCATACCTATCCGAATAAAGTTATTAACCACATATATTCATCCATTTTATAAGTCGACATATCTTTCTCCTTTCCTCATATGATATTTTTTAATAAAAACCACATAAAACCTTGTTATCTCATCAATCACATGAGATAACAAATTTAGAACAAATATGAATCATAACTCACCTCTCCTCTATTACCTTTTTGTTTTTATTTTTTTGATTCATTGACAACGTATGTATATCAATTTTTCTGTTTCAATAAAATATAACCTTCTGTAGAATCACTAATTTAAATAGAATTTGTCACATTTATATTACAAATTAACAATGTAAAAATCGGCTATGACTTTTGATAAAATGTTATATGTTTTCCCTATACATATAACCTCACCAAAAGCATAGTCGATTTAATTTTATAATTCAAGTTTTTTGTCAATTTTTGTTTCTTTTTTGTCAAATTTAGTGCTATAAAAAGTATTTCACTATATTATCTAATAACGCCTTACCATTAAATGTTCTATTATACATATGTAAATTTTATATTATAAAAAAATATTTAACTTAAGTTGATTCCTTCAAATATTTATGAAAGATAATATTAGATTATCTTTTGTTTTACAAGGGATAATTGTAAATTTTAGAGGTGTTATCAATGGAAAATAGCAATGATATAAAAAGTATTGATATTGAAGAACGTTTAAATCCAAGTTTAACAAATGCCACAGTTAATATTGTAACATATACTTTTAGAATGAAATACGGTAAAAAATATTTTGAGAAATTTTTAACAACTCCCCATTATATGTCTTCATCTCACAAATTACGAAATTATTGGAATAAAACTATAAATTTAATAAGAACTAAACAAACAAACATTATAGAATTAGTACAAACTTTGGAAAATAGTAATAATATAAAGAAAAGCGTAGTATTTGAAACATTATCAATGCTATTGCAAATAATTCCTGCAATAGCTGTTAATATTGAGGTGTTAGATCCGATAATTATCGAAATTAATAAAGATACATTAAAAACAGCAAGTAAAATTGTTAATAACTTCAAATCAAGCCCAATACGACCTATTATTATTCTATTGCTTGATAAAAATACATCAAGTGCTGTTATTGAAGAAATTTTAAAAAAATTACCAATAGATTTAAAAGTAGCTATACATAAGGATAGTGGTGAAACTGAAGTAATAACTGTTTTAAATAATATCGGAGCTGACAGTGTAGAAGATTTTATGGATTCTTATTCTAGCCAATGCTTTTGTACATGCTGCCATACAAAACAAAGCATTCTAATAAGAGATATGAAAGAATCAAATATTGTAAGTATATTAAGTACATTACTAATAAAATGCCATTCATATTTGTTACAAGACAATAAGAAATCGGCACAAGAAGATATTAAATATATACATAGTTTATTGACTCATTCTTACATAGAATCTGACTTACTGAAAATGTTTACTTGTATATTGAGTTTATATAACGTATATGCCACAGACAAAGGCGGAACGAGTATTTTGACTGCAATTAACCTTAGTAGAGAATTAAACAATCCATTAATGGAAGCTTTTGTTGATAGATTTGCTCATTTTATTCCGAATACGTCGTATAAAGAAAAAAGTGAAATTTTACTTAAAGCATCCGAAATTTTCAATAAAAAAAATGTATTCGACCATAAAATATATTGTATAAACAATATGTTGACTTATTCTTTTTATAGCGAAAGTTTAGACACGAGAAAATTTAACGATTTATTGGGTGAAGCCACAAGCAATGTACCTGGGCTAGCAGGTATGTCTATATTATATAATAATGCTGGTACAGCGGAATTATATAATCGTAATCCAGATATAGCACTAATTAGATATAAAGAAGGTTTAGATTATGCAAGAGCTAATAATAGACCTGCTCAAAGAATAGGACTTATGGGTAATATTATAATAACAGAATCCTTATTAGGTATTAAACATGATTCACAATATTTCATAAGAGGATTTAATGATATCATTAATATGCCTAATACACGAAATTTGCCATTTATTCAAGCAAACGGAATGATGAATTTTTTAGCATCTGCAATATTCGAAAAAAATTTTGAAGCTGTTAAAGAAATTACAACATCACAAAACTTTAAAGAAGTACTAATACGTTCATTGAGAGATAATGAAATGGGTACAGGTTCGTTAATAGAACAGTTAAATGTACTCTTAAAAAAAAGTCAAGGACATCTTAATTTTGATTACTTAAAATGTCCTTCACATCATAGTATTATTAGTGGTATTAGGCATAATTATATAAGTGAAAATGGTTTTAATCCTGCCATTGGGAATGCTTGGCTTTGATTGCGAATATGGCACTAGTTAATATATATCCTGTTACAGTATAATCCTTAACATGTTTTTTATATAAATTGAACGCTCCATAATGCGAATCAGACTTATTAAGTTCATTAATTGCATTTGCAAAATTAATAGTATTATGTATTGTGGGTGTAGGATTAATTTCGATAAAATAAAGATTATCTAAGGTAATAGTATCTATCTCAAAATCCTTGAAATTTTTTACTCTTGTATCTATACGACAAAAAGTGCTTATATCAAAACTTTTTGCTAAATTTAATATTTCTTTTGACACTTCAATAGGAAGTCTTACGCTAACCTTATCATAATCATGTGAAATTTTTTCTTTTTCACCTAAGTACCAATCTTCTCCTTTGTGGTGCATATATGCTATGGCTGGTAGCAATTCAAGTTTTGAATTTAATGGATTAAATAATATAGGTATTGTAATATCAGTTCCAACTATAAACTCCTGGGATATTTCATTTTCTTTACAAGTTGTTTCCGATGCAGTTTTGCGAATACCGATACTACTACCATAATTTCTATGTCTAATTATTCCGCCTTCAATATTATCCGGATAAGATTTTGGAACTTTTATCAATGAATTTTTTGCTATTGTATTTGCAAAAAATTTATCTTCTCCTACCGAACACACCCCAGAACTGCATGGAATACAGGGAATATTTAAAAAACTACATACAGAAGGAATTAAACCTAAATTATCTAAATTTATATTCCCAGCATTAAGGTTTATTATAAAATCCAAATGAGGTAATGTATCCATCATAGCTTTTGAAATAAATGTGCGGACATCAATTATATATGGTTTACAACCTATTTCATTAATTGCATTTATCCAGTCAGCTATAACATTACTACGCCATACATCATAATGTTTAAATCCAGGTGCATTTTCGCCTTCAAAGGTGTATACTACTGCAATAATACTACCTTGAATACTATTAAGATTTTGAATAAATTTTTTCTTATTTTCCATTGCTAACACCTCTAAAATTTACATTTATCCCTTGTAAAACAAAAGATAATCTAATATTATCTTTCATAAATATTTGAATAAATTATATCATTGTTGTTTAAATATGTCAATAAAAAAATTCCTTTTGTTTCCTTTATCGACAAATATCCATATATCTTATATAATTTTTTCACTATAATAATACAAGGAGATAAACATATGATTAATCTAAAATCAGAAATAAACAACTATCTTATTAACTGCACATCTCAGAAAAATTTAAGTTCGCATACACTGAAAGCGTATCGCATTGATTTAACTCAATTTCTTTTATTCAAAGAGAACATGAGTCTTTCAAAGTCTAATTTGACCGAATATATCCAAGAATTACACACGAAATACAAGCCCAAAACGGTAAAGCGAAAAATTGCATCTTTAAAAGCATTTGTACACTATCTATACTTTGAGGATTTAATAGAATCTAATCCATTTGACAAAATAGATACCACATTTAAGGAGCCGTTATTGTTGCCACGAACAATTCCCGAACATATAATACAACAACTTTTAAAAGTTTCTTATAGCAATATGTGCTCTGCAACAACAAAATATGAAAAGCTTACTACTCTACGTAATACTGCTATTATTGAGCTTCTCTTTGCCACCGGAGCAAGAATTTCAGAGATTTGCTCTCTTAAATTAAAAGATATAGATTTAACTTCAAAAACAGTACGCATATTTGGTAAAGGCTCAAAAGAACGCATTATACAAATTGAAAATGATGATGTTATTTCTATTCTTATGAGATATATGTTATCAACAGCAAATCACTCACAACCGGATAGTTACTTATTTTTGAATAGCCGTCACAATCGTCTTTCAGAACAATCCGTCAGAACAGTGATAACTAACCTTGAGAAACAAATTTCATCACCGATTCACATTACACCTCATATGTTCAGACATTCTGTTGCAACGCTACTACTCGAAGAAGATGTTGATATTCGCTACATACAAAAAATACTCGGTCACAGTTCTATAAACACAACCCAAATCTACACCCATGTAACATCATCAAAACAAAGAGAAATTTTACGCACAAAACACCCAAGGAATAAAATTCATATAGGTCAATAAAAAAATTCTCCTCAGACAAGTATTATGTCTGAGGAGAATTTTTATCTCATTTTTCTTAACATCTTTCCGTATATAAGTTTCTTTTCGTAATTGAGTCGTTTTATAAGTATCTCTACCCTATCACCCAACTGAAAATCCCCGTCATAGTGCATAGTATCATACGAACAAAGCACGTCCGTTGCATTATCGCTAAGTCTGCAAAAGACGCCACCACCGTATTTACCAACAACAGTAGCAACTCTTGTAGAGCCGACCGGATGACGTGTTTCCACTCCATCGAATGGATGCGGCATTGTTTCTTTTATTGACAGTTTTAAAATTCCTTCTTCCGGAACAAATTCTTTTACCTTAGCCTTTCTAACTTCTCCCGTATGTACTATTTCACGAATATCGGACACCATTGTATAATTTATATCACGCTGTCTTAGCAGTACATCATAACCGCCATAGTTAAGCAAACATACATTTCTTCCTACCGATACCACATCGGCATCAATAATTCTATCCGATATATTTCGTCTATTCGATGCCTTTTGCATTTTTTCAAGAGCAAGTTTTCTTGACGCAACCGCAAAATTGTTTTCACGGTCTATATATGTAATCACATAATCAAGCTTTGCACCACACATTGAATGAAGAACATATCCACCCTCCGGTACGGAAATAAGAAACATTTCCGTTTCGGGAATAATTACCTTTATTCGATAGGATATTATAATCATACATCTCAATTTTTGCTTTACTGCTCTTTTCTTTCCCTCCGGTACGAACTCAAATTCATGATAATCCACACCTGCTGCCTCGCCACGCATTACGCTACCACTTCTGTAAGACGCATATATCGCCTGCCATTCTGCACGTTCCTCAGCTGTTAAGTCTTTGTCCATCTCTGCAAGATTTAATTCGTTAAATTCCATTGTTTTTTTCCTCCGTTTTTCATTGATATTATAAATTTACGATACTGTCTGAATATTAAAAAGCACCTTCTTCCGAATTCAGATTAACAATGCCGCAAACTATGTCTTATTATTCATAAAATATCGGCGTTCCGTTTTCTATCATTACAAATGAAAATTCTGCTTTAGGTCTTATCAAAGCCATCTGTCGTTTATTCTGTATTAAGAACATCCATGACGGCGGATATGATATTTCATCTGCATCTTCCGCTATATTAACCGCATATTGTTCAACATAACGCATTGCAATATTTTCTTTACCCATTTCAACAAGCATTATATTTATTTCCCGTTCCGAGTTACCATTCGGATTTATATAAAAATGTAATATCACAGGTTCTGTACCCACTTCACATCCAATAAGATAATCTAAAAAATTCAGCATTATATCAAATGCCGTTACTACCACTTCATTTATCTCCCTGCCCGGAAGTATAACCGCACATTCACCCTTGCAGTCGGCAAATTCTATTCTGCCAAATCGTCGTAATTGTTCAAGATACCCGTCTATGTTATGCAAATGCGATTCTTTAAAATGCTTTACCATAACTTCGAGCTGCCGTTTCAAAAGTCCTCCGTATTCAGTCAATAATTCAAGTATGTATTTTTGATACAAGTTAAGATACATATTAATTGCTCCCCTCCCTGAAATGATTAAGATACGGATCAAGATGTGTTTCAGTAAATTCTTCGGTTAAGCAATTAAATATAACACTCATAACATATCCCGTTGGATTTTTAGTGTCCCTTTTATTTTTGTGCATTTTTCTCAGTGCATTTTCAAGTACGGTATAATCAATTTCACACAATCGGCTTCTGACATTCTCTCCCGGCAATATGCTTGTACCGATTTTTAATTCACGACAATAGAATAATCGTTCTATCGCATCGTAAAATATACGTTGTATATCCTTATCAAAGTACCCAAGTTGGCACTGCTCAAGAATTTTATTAAATAAGCGTCTGTCGTTTACTGATTGACTATTATCAGTATGATTTATATTAGTTTTTATATTATTAGTCTTTATTGTGTGCGATTTCGGCAGGTCTTGATATTCCATATCGGTACCTCTTGACATTCCGTTTTCGCAGGTCTTGATATTCCCATTTGGCATATCACAATCCGGCTTTCCTATACTTTCATCACATTCGTCACTATCAAGACATTCCATTTCGGCAGGTCTTGAATTTTCTTTGTTCGTATATTTCTTTGCCTCCGTATCTGAAAGCTCCAGTTTTACAATAAAGATATAATTTGGCATTCCGTGTCCGCATTGTTTATCAATTATAAGATGATTTTCCTTTAATTCTTTAAATGCTGCAATCGCCTTTTTATATGTTATACCCAAGTCCTCGGCAATCGCTCCTCGTGTGTACACAAGATACACTTCACCGTCAGCATTAATCCAATTATTCTGTATTGACAGCGACAGTCTGTCATAAAGCAACGCATATGTAAGCTTTGCATCAGAACTCATTTCTTTATATTTAGGATTTGCAAAAAGTGTTTTGGGTATTTTTATAAAATCAAATTTAACTAAATCATTTATTTTATACACAGTCATAATTATTTCTCCCTTTTATTTTTAAATTTATCAACAATATTTTGCGGTGTCATTGGTGTTACTTTAAACTCTGTATCATCACCCAAGCCGCTGTCCTCATCTTTATTCGTATCCGAAATTACAGACGCTCCAATTATCTCTGCCTTACTTATATCAAAATCACTAAACGGATTTTCTTCAATGTCGTCTATATCCTCAAAATCATTTTCATACGGAATACTGTCGGTATTGCATTTTCCGTTTTCCTCATCATATCGCCATTTAGGAATGTATTCCGTTATTTTTATTCTTTTAAGCTCATTAAAGGCACTTAATTCATCGGGAATTATCTTCATCACTTTTAACGGTTTTTGCCCTCTTATCAGTATAAGACATTCGCTATTATCCATTTGTTCTATTTCATCCGGATACATCAGTGGTCTTGTTGCATTTGATGTACTCTGCTTATAACCGTTGACCTGTCTTGTTATCGGTGAAAATATCGGTGTCTGCGGTGCCATTGAGGTCGTTGTTCTTATTGTTATATTACCGCACCGTTTTGATATAAACTCAGCGGTCATTTGGTCATTACAACCAAGCATAAGTTGAGTATCGCAGTTACCCACTATCTCTTGCCATTCATTAATCGGATAACGGTCTGCAAGCTGTGCTGCACTTTGGGCTATTATTTGACAATGAATACCTCTTGAGCGTACAGTGGATATAGTCTTTTTGAAATCAAGAATTTTTCCGATATTGCAGAATTCATCAAGCACCATATTAACTTCAACAGGCAAACGTCCACGTTCATCACCGTTCTTTAGTGCATAGTCTGACAACTTTTCAAACAACAGTGAAAAAAACAGTGAGCTAAGGAATTCTAAACTACTATCTTGGTCCGATATGATACAAAAATACGCACACGGTTGTTTACCAGGAAGTTCAAGGTCTATTTCGTGATAACTCGTTATTTTCTTAACCAATTTATTTTGAAAAACATTCAATCTTGAACCAAGTCCAATGAACATATTACCCCATAGATTAGATGCTGCTTGCTTAAATATACCGTATGGTGCTCTTGCCGGATGGTCGAGCGGCAAACTCCGCATTTTTGCGTCTAAGCTCTTTTGTCCCTCACTTGAAAGCATATCGTATATCGTAGCAAGTGAACGCTTTTGTATCGGCAAAAGCTCACCTGTCAACGGGTCTTTTAAAGTGCATACATAATGTATTAGTGCAACAAGCAAATTCTTTTCTGCCTTATCCCAGAAATCTGCTTTTTGTCCATCCTCAGATGTATTACGAATTATTACTTCCGCAACATTCTGTACCTTATCCACATTGCCATCTATCTCGCCCAAACAGTTCCAACCGTCCGAATTGTCCTTATTCAGCAGATTAAACATCTTTACTACATAGCCTTGTTCTCTTAAATATTCAGACATTTGCTCCGCCATTTCGGCTTTAGGATCAACTATTATCATACTTTGTTTTAACTGTGCCGTTTTCAATATAAACGGTTTCACAAATCCTCTTGACTTACCTGCACCCGATGCACCGTAGGTCATTATGTGTTTATTAAGTCCGTTACCGGAATTTAAGCCAAGATATTCGTAATATCCTCCGACATCCACTTTACCGAGTATAGGTCCTTTCACTTTGTCAGCTTCACCCATCAAAAATGTTTTTTGCATATGCTTTTTATCCATCCAGCCCGATGTTCCATGCGTCCCTTCATTGACCGTATAGAAATTGCGTTCATCTTTTTTTATTTTCACTCCCGTGATATACCCTACCCAGTTCTGATGTATCAATAAATACATTATGACAATATAAAAGGTTATACCCAATCCATACGGAGTAAACACAGCTGCAATACACTTTATCGGATTAATCGTAAATATTTTTTCATCGGTATTTGTAGCGAAATTATGTACCGCATTTATAAATGACGAAACTATCATACCGTACAAATAAACAGCGGTTAAACCTATTGCCGAATAAAATATCCAATGCTCTTTTAGCTTATATAAAAAACGCTGTACATGTTTACTGTACAACGTTTTTATAAATTCAATTATTTTATTTTTCATTACAAGCTAACCCCTTTCAATTCCGACGTCTATATAATCGCCGTTCTTTGTCTTTGCGGGTTTTATTTTTTCTTCTGTTGGAGCAAGTATAGGGAATTGCTCAATTACTTTATTACGATTCAAAACAGTAAACTTCATCAGTTTCGGATATTGCATTCTTACAGCCAGTTCTTGATAAATCGGTCGTTGATACGGCAAACATACAATGTGCGGTATGTAATCTGTATATAAAGTCTGTTCAAGACCTTTACCTACTCTTGTAATATTCATATCTGTTGCTATCATAAATGCTTTTCCCTCCTTAACTGCATCAAAGCAATTAAGCTTTATCGGAACGTTAATATCACCGAATTTCTCGGCAATCCTCCCTTTTAGTCCATACACAGAATTTATTTTCATCTGCAACAATCCGTCACGATTCATAGGCAGCATACAAAATTCATACTTCCACTTTCTCTTTACTCCTGCAAAGGAAACATATCCGCCCTTAAGAACAGGAACGGTATCGGGATAGATAATCTTCATAATTTTCTCCACACCGCCACACACTATTATAATTGATATGTGCTTTATACCCGGTATGCGTGAAATAAGATTTGAGAAAGTCTGTTCTTCATAATCGGGAAATATTGCGTCAAATTCATTATCTGCATAATAGATAACATATGCTGTATCATCTATACGCAAAATACCGTAAAACTTTGTCCCTGCAAGGACTTTACTTTTTGTATCCGCACGAACCGTAAGACTTGGAATATATGCGTAATTTTTCTCTTTCAGTTCATCTACCGATTCTGTATAAATATCAATCCCTGCTCCGTATAAAAGCACATTTATCTCTGCATTGATTATACGTCTTTTAAATATTGAGCCTTCTTTACGAGGTCTTGAATCATCAGGATACCTATACCCTGCATTATATAATATATCCCTGCCACGTCTTGAAAGACGATAGCATTTCTCATCTCCCTTCACGGTTTTCAAATAACCTTTCTTTACAAGGAAATTCAACATTGATATTCTAAGCTCCGGCAAATCATATTTCCCTGCAATGCTGCAAGGCATAAACCTTCCCATTGCACATAATTTTAATGTTTCCAACTCAACACTGTTCATAATCATTTTTATACCTCCCTCCTGCATTTTTTTCTAAAAACTCTCTTGCTCCCGTATTACAGCACATTTTCAGAAATTTCTCGTGACCTATTTCATCAAAAAATCCACTGTTTCAGCTATTTTCTGTGTCCTTATATCTCGAGAATTCTCTGCAATACAAAGTGCATACGATTTCAAGCAAAAAAATATATATTTCTCTTGACCTTTACATTAAATCACACGACAAATAATATATAAAATCAACCAGTTGCGTTTCGGGAATTACATATATATGACAAGCAGGAGTATCGGATATTTTAGAAAACAAGCCTATATCAATTTTAAATTGTTCATCGTCCTCAACCACTCTGCCCTTTATCGCATTCGGTATCATCTTCCACGATTTATTATCTTGGTCGAATACTTCTCTGCTTTCATAATCACAGTATTCTACTATGGCTAAAAATGCTTTATCGAACATCGGCAAAGGTTTGTCACATTCATCAAGCAGTCGCGTCAATGTATCTTGTATGTAACCGTTTGTTTTGTATCTGCAATTGGGGAGAAGTGTATTCAGCTTTATATGCAGCCACCCTTCTGTTGTCACTTCGGCAGTACCTGTCACTTCCGAAATTATTTTTTCCTTCTTTGCATTTTCCGTAAACGGTTTCATAATACGATATTTGTCAATGACATTTCTTGCGGTAATACACGCAGATTCTACACTGTCAATAATATCACCGAGTTTTTTATCTATTACCGTTTCTGAATTACTTTCCGACATACTCACTCTTGATACCGCCTGTATTGAAGTTATCAATTTTTCCTGAACATATTTAAGTTCTTTTTTCAGATTATCCATATTAGTTATCATACTGTTCTCTTTCCTCCATTTTTCGCTTGCGTTTTTTCTCCAAGTCCGATCTCTTTGTTGTTATTGCGTTATAAATATACGGTGATGCTTTAATATCAATAACAATCTTATTACGGTTGGCACAAAGCAGTGCTTCACCTCTGTTATTTCGTATAATCTGCATTGTTTCCTCATCGGATAATGATAAATGTTTCTGAACGGTAAAAGCTTCATCTTCTTCAAGTTGCAAAATAAACTTAATACGAGAGGCATTTATAATCGCCTTTCCATATTTACCGTCATCCAGTGCAAAAAAGTCCGATATATCCTGTGTTGCCGCTATTGCACTTCCACCGTAACCACGAATAACCTTAAATATCTCCAAGACATAATCTGCCGCCAGTCTGTTTCCCGCCGTACCGATAAGTTTCCACAACTCGTCCATAAAGATTACCTTTTTCTGAATGCAACTTTCTTTTGCCTTATCCCACACAAAATCCAAAGCAATAAACATTCCCAATGCTTTTAAATGCTCGTTCATTTCCGAAATGTCAATTACAATGTATTTGTTATCCAAGTCCACATTTGTACTGCCGCCAAGCGTAGATAATGAACCGACTGCAAATTTTTCTATCATCAAAGCCAAGTCCTTTGTTTTATCCTTTGATAGCAGTTCGTTATATAAATCCTTTAATGTAGGCATTTTTTTAAAACGTCCGTCCTTATCAAACAGTGAATCATTGTCATATGTAATACCGAATGTCTTGTATGTACGAACAATAGCACCGTCTATAAGGTTAAGCTCATTCTGTGTTATGTCATTTTTAATAAGTGAAAAGAAAATTATCAAATTCTGTATCTTCTCTGCAAGAATTGAATCGTTTCGTCTGACACCGTGAATTTCATAATTAGTATTAAGAGTTCTTTTTCGGATTTCCATAATATTTATACAGTCCATTGATGATGGTGCAATTCGTATGTACTTACCGCCAATCATATTACATACCTCGGCAAATTCATGTCCTTTAAGCGGTGCAAGTATGAACACCTGAATTCCTTGTTGTCGCAATCTCAATGCCATAATCTGCATTAAAAATGTCTTTCCAGCACCTGTCATTCCTAAAATACAAGCATTTGCATTAGAATATTTATCGGCATCAAAAAAATCCAGTATTGCTACTGAATTGTTATACTTATTAAGACCGATAAAAATACCCTCCGGGTCATATACTTCAAAAGACGAAAACGGAAATGCCGCTGCCAATGAATCAGTAAGAACATTCCGTCTTGACTTTCTTTCCAAGTCTGCATCAAGAGATACCGTCGGCAACAATGACAAAAATCCTTCTAACAGGCTATAATATTTACCAATTATTCTTTCCATGTCTGCAATG
>OGYU01002181.1_pt1 | contig 12918 bp, 9 predicted proteins | sample 1576581 | NCBI WGS metagenome assembly OGYU01 (sample SAMEA3541547, study PRJEB24748) | human gut metagenome | biome: human gut; feature: human-associated habitat; material: faeces | place: China | collected 2012 | reverse complement strand
CAAGAAGCAGGAAAGCTGGAAATTCCTCGGCACACTGGTTTCCGCAGCTACCGTATACTTTGACTGGAAATACTCTGCAGAGAACTTTCCATTTCATTCTTAAATAAATACATGTCTGAAAAAGAAGCATCTTTAAAGCTTTCACTAAATGTCTGTATTTTTAAAGACAAGGCATTTTTTTGTTCTTCACTTAATGTGACATTATCCTCAGAAGATCCATTGGAAAATGTTAGTTTTTCGTTGGACAGTGTATAAATATTAGTTCCTGCACGTACTTTACTATTATCCGTCGTATAATAATTGATATATCCGCTATTATCAGCATAGGTTACGTTTTCCGTACGAATAGCGATTCCAGTGTATGCATTATCCTTTAGAATTGAACCTTCCCGCACCTCATAGGGAGTAATGCGAGGGGCTGTCAGGTACAGAATAATAGTCACGATCAGATACAAAAAAATGATTCCAAAAATAATCAATCCGATATTTATATATTTCTTTTTTCGATAAGTTCTGATATTTGATGTATATGATGACAAAACCAATCCTCCTAAGATAATTTTTTCATTGCACTACCATTAAGGTAACAGAAGCATTTTCCTTGATAAGACTCCTGCTCGTTCATTTTAGCAATCACTTCATCCTGCAGTTTCCACCAGCTGGTATTCCAATTAGAAAAAAGAGAGTCTTTTTCCGGAACACGACTGAATAAACGTTCTACAACAATTTCCGGTGATAAATGTTCTAAAAAAGCAATCAGTCTTTGGATATACTCTTCTTTGCTGCATATTTTGATTGTACCACTTTCATACTCATAGGACAACTTTGTATTTTTTGCAATATATAAAGAATGAATTTTTACAATATCTATTTTTAAAGCAGATAATATTTTTGCACTTTCAATTGCATCTCGCATCGAATCTCCTGGAAGATTCAAAATAATATGTGTGCAGATTGGAAAGGCATATGACTGTATCATAAGTACTGCATCAATATATTCGGCTAATCCATGACCGCGGTTAATAGTATCCACCTGGGCTGCACACGTGCTACAATGGCCGGTACAGAGGGATGCCACCCCGCGAGGGGGAGCGGATCCCGGAAAGCCGGCCCCAGTTCGGATTGGGGGCTGCAACCCGCCCCCATGAAGTCGGAGTTGCTAGTAATCGCGGATCAGCATGCCGCGGTGAATGCGTTCCCGGGCCTTGTACACACCGCCCGTCACACCACCCGAGTCGTCTGCACCCGAAGTCGCCGGCCCAACCGCAAGGGGGGAGGCGCCGAAGGTGTGGAGGGTGAGGGGGGTGAAGTCGTAACAAGGTAGCCGTACCGGAAGGTGCGGCTGGATCACCTCCTTTCTAGGGAGATAAATTCTTAGAGAGATCAACTTAACTCGAATAGAGGGCAGGAGCCCGTCCGGTGGATGTCGCCAGGATGATTCCCCGCAGCACCCGGTCCCCGGGGTCGCACCCGCGTACCTTGAGAGCCGCATAGCGATAGGAGAGAGATGGAAGATCATTCTTCCAGACTCGATTCTTTTCTGCGATTTAAAGACAGAATGATAGCAATCATTCATCCGATCCAAACAAGAAGAATTCACTTATTAATGAGTGAGGAGCATCTGATCGCGAGCACAGTCAACTACTGTGCCGCGGTATGAGATACCCGAATTGCGACATACGAGCGCTATTCATGATATCGATTAATTAATTTTAGCGACACGTGGATATCCCGCGGGCCCGAGAGCGGTCCCGCAAGATACCACGGGCGCACGGCGGATGCCTTGGCACAGGGAGCCGATGAAGGACGCGGCAAGCTGCGATAATCCCCGGCGAGGAGCACACATCCTTCGACCCGGGGGTCTCCGAATGGGCGAACCCATCCGTAGCAGTACGGATATCCCGGCCCCGAACACATAGGGGCCGGGAGGACAACCCGGGGAACTGAAACATCTAAGTACCCGGAGGAGAGGAAATCAATCTCGAGACTCCCCGAGTAGCGGCGAGCGAAAGGGGACCGATGGCCAAACCGTCGAGCGGGCATACCCGGCAGGGGTTCCGCCGACGGGGTTGCAGGGCCGCGCATCCGGGGGCTGCCGCCCCCGGGCGCAGGTCCGGCTGGGGAGCGGAACGGCATGGGAGGGCCGGCCGCAGCGGGTGACAGCCCCGTACGCGAACCCAGACCGGACGGCGCGACGCGGTCCCTGAGTAGGGCCGGGCACGTGAAACCCGGTCCGAACCTGGGTGGACCACCATCCAAGCCTGAGTACTACCCTGTGACCGATAGCGCACCAGTACCGTGAGGGAAAGGTGAAAAGCACCCCGGGAGGGGAGTGAAACAGTACCTGAAACCGTGCGCCCACGAGCAGTCGGAGCACCCTTGTGGTGTGACGGCGTGCCTTTTGTAGAATGAGCCAGCGAGTCGCTGGCGCGGGGCGAGGTTAACCGAAAGGGAGCCGTAGCGAAAGCGAGCCTTAACAGGGCGACTTGAGTCCCGCGCCGCGGACGCGAAGCCGGGTGAGCTATCCGTGGGCAGGCTGAAGCGGGGGTAAGACCCCGTGGAGGGCCGAACGCACGTCGGTTGAAAACGGCGGCGATGACCTGCGGATAGGGGTGAAAGGCCAATCAAACCCGGAGATATCTCGTTCTCCCCGAAATAGCTTTAGGGCTAGCGTCGCGCGTTCACCGCCGGAGGTAGAGCACCGGATGGACGAGGGGGCTTCGCCGCCTACCGAATCCAACCGAACTCCGAATGCCGGCGGCCCAGAGCGCGGCAGTCAGAGCATGTGGGCTAAGCTGTGTGCTCGAGAGGGAAACAGCCCGGACCGCCCGCTAAGGTCCCCAAGTTCCAGCCGAGTGGCAAAGGATGTGCGTCCGCCCAGACAACCAGGATGTTGGCTTAGAAGCAGCCATGCATTCAAAGAGTGCGTAACAGCTCACTGGTCGAGTGGACATGCGCCGACAATACACGGGGCTAAGCTGGACACCGAAGCGGCGGGATTTTGATTTTCAGAATCGGTAGGGGAGCTTCCCATGGGCGGTGAAGCCGCCGGGCGACCGGCGGTGGAGCGCATGGGAGTGAGAATGCTGGCATGAGTAGCGAGAGACGAGAGAGTAACTCGTCCGCCGTGAACCCGAGGTTTCCTGGGCAAGGCTAATCCTCCCAGGGTCAGTCGGGGGCTAAGGCGAGGCCGGAAGGCGTAGCCGACGCGCAGCAGGCAGACATTCCTGCACCGCGCACGCGGCGCTACGACCGACGGGGCGACGGATGGGGGTGGCTCGGCGGGGTTCTGGACGTCCCCGTGATGGAGCGCGGCCCGCGGACCAGGGAAATCCGGTCCGCACGAGGGCGAGGCTCCGGACGAAGCACTTAAGCGAAGCGAGTGAGCCCGAGGTCCCTAGAAAAACCCCTAGGCAGGCGCGTGCGCGCCCGTACCGCAAACCGACACAGGTGGGTGGGTAGAACATACCGAGGCGATCGGGTCAACCATGGTCAAGGAACTCGGCACAATGGCCCCGTAACTTCGGGAGAAGGGGTGCCCGCGCGTACGTGAACGGACTTGCTCCGGGAGCGGAGGCGGGCCGCAGTGGAGAGGCCCAAGCGACTGTTTACCAAAAACACAGGACTCTGCAGAAGCCGCAAGGCGACGTATAGGGTCTGACGCCTGCCCGGTGCCGGAAGGTCACGCGGAGGAGTTAGCTTTCGAGCGAAGCCCCGAAGCCAAGCCCCGGTAAACGGCGGCCGTAACTATAACGGTCCTAAGGTAGCGAAATTCCTTGTCGGGTAAGTTCCGACCTGCACGAAAGGCGCAACGACTTGGGCGCTGTCTCGACCATGGACCCGGTGAAATTGCACTGGTCGTGAAGATGCGACTTACCCGCGGAAGGACGGAAAGACCCCGTGAACCTTCACTGCAGCTTGGCATTGGCCGCTGGTCCCGCGTGTAGAGGATAGGCAGGAGGCATCGATCCGGAGGCGCCAGCCCCCGGGGAGCCGCCCTTGGAATACTGCCCTCGCGCGACCGGCGTCCTAACCCGAGGCCGTCGACCGGCTCGGGGACCGTGCCAGGCGGGCAGTTTGACTGGGGCGGTCGCCTCCTAAAGGGTAACGGAGGCGCGCGAAGGTCCGCTCGGGACGGTCGGCAACCGTCCTTTTGAATGCAAGAGTACAAGCGGGCTTGACTGCGAGGCCCACAAGCCGAGCAGGTGCGAAAGCAGGCTCTAGTGATCCGGCGGCCCCGAGTGGGTGGGCCGTCGCTCAACGGATAAAAGGTACTCCGGGGATAACAGGCTGATCTTGCCCAAGAGTCCACATCGACGGCAAGGTTTGGCACCTCGATGTCGGCTCATCGCATCCTGGGGCTGGAGCAGGTCCCAAGGGTACGGCTGTTCGCCGTTTAAAGCGGTACGCGAGCTGGGTTCAGAACGTCGTGAGACAGTTCGGTCCCTATCCTCCGTGGGCGCAGGAGAATCGATGGAGGCTGCCCCCAGTACGAGAGGACCGGGGTGGACGCACCTCCGGTGAACCGGTTGTCGACCAACGGCACGGCCGGGTAGCCGCGTGCGGCGCGGATAACCGCTGAAGGCATCTAAGCGGGAAGCCGTTCCAGGGATTAGTTCTCCTTCCGGTAAGGGCCCAGGTAGACTACCTGGTCGATAGACGGCAGGTGCAAGGCTGGCGACAGCCTCAGCCGAGCCGCACTAATCGCCCGAGCTCTTCCGGAACCGCACCTCGCGGCCCGCGGGACCCAGCGCCCATGCGCGGTCCGGGCACGAGGATGCCCCCGAGTCACCTCCCCTATGCGCCATGCGGCCCCCAGGGCACGTGTATGCGATACCGGACACCGTAACGGTGGGCGCCGCCCACCGGTCAGCGGCCAGAGCATGGGGGGCACGCCCGGTCCCGTTCCGAACCCGGAAGCTAAGCCCCATCGCGCCGAGAGTACTGCGGGGCCAGCCCGTGGGAGGCCAGGGCGCCGCTGACCGGTGGACGGCACCGAGCCGTCTGATGACTTGAAGAAGGGGGAGGCCTCGCGGCCTCCCCCTTTTTTGCGTTTTATAAAGAGCTGTAATACAAGAACTCGCCTTCTTTTAGCTTGTCTTACTGTTTGGCTGTATTTTGAGTCCTTCTTTTGTATTTGCGCGATAATAACTCCCATTGGCGTTAGGGAGGACTTGATGTTTACCGTTTTTGTCTTGGGCAATATTGCTTCGGGTAAGTCGACTGCCTGCCGCTATCTCGAATCTCATGGCGCCATGCTTATCGATCTGGACGAGCTTGCCAAATCGCTGTATGTGCCAGGCTCCGATATCGTCAATGCCCTCGCGGAAGAATTTGGCTGGGATATTTTGGATGAGGAGGGCGGCATTCGCCGCAGCATCCTCGCTTCTCGAGCTTTCGCTTCTCCTGATTCGGTCGCACGGCTCAATGGCCTTGTGCACCCCGTTCTCATTGAACAGCTTTCGCTTAGGATTCTCGATCCGGTTTGTTGTACGGTTTCGTCCCCCCGTTATCCCTTTGCGGTTGTCGAGGTTTCTGCCCCGACTGGTTTTGAGGATGCTTTTGGCCTGGCTGATGAAATTCTGGTTATCAGTGCTCCTTTGGCAGTTCGTCGCGAGCGTGCCATTCATCGTGGTATGGAGTCCTCTGATTTTGATGCTCGCTCTGCATGCCAACCTGATGAGGCTTCGCTTTGCAATCTCGCTACGACGGTAATCGATAATGCGGGAGGCGATAATTCGCTCTTTGAACAACTGGACGCATGGCTTGTGCGCCATGGCTTCGGGGATGTAACGGATAAGGAGGAGGCCGATGCCTAAGACACGTTTCTTTACGTGGTATCGCGTTGCGCCACTTGCCGTTGTGCTCGTCTTCGGCTTTATTTCGCTCGTCTACTCGTATGCTCCTGCCGCCTTCTTTAAGCCTTTGTATCCAATTGACTACGAGGCGTATGTAAAGCAATCGAGCATTTCGCACAATCTTGATCCATATCTGGTGTGTGCTGTCATAAAGTCGGAATCGAATTGGGATCCCGAGGCTGAGTCGAATCAAGGCGCTCGGGGATTGATGCAGCTGATGCCCGAGACTGCCCAGGATATGATTGCCAAGGGTCTTGTCGATGGTAGCGAGTATTCCGCCGACAACCTTAACGATCCCGCTACGAACATCGAGTTTGGCTGTGCGTATCTTTCGTATCTTCTAACGTATTTTAACGGGTCGACTGACAGCGCCATTGCCGCCTATAACGCCGGCATGGGCAATGTCGACGGATGGGCGCAGCAGAGCACGTCGCTTCATAATGCAATCACCTTTCCCGAGACGCAGGCGTATCTGATTCGTGTCAATAATGCCTGGGTTCGCTACAAGACCCTCTATCCCGATCGGTTCGTATAGGACTATGCCTGCCGCCTGCGTATACTGCAGATATATGAGTTAGGAGTATCCATGGCGGAATTTGAAGTTGAGCGTGTTGGAGGAGAGCTCAAACGTTTTGGCGTTGAGGGCTCTGAGGTGCCGTTTGAGGTCGTGTCTCCCTATGAGCCTGCAGGTTCTCAGCCTAAGGCCATTGAGTCGCTTGTGCAGGGTGTGAGGGACGGAGATCGCTATCAGGTTTTGCTGGGCGTGACTGGTTCGGGCAAGACCTTCACGATGGCTAAGACTATTGAGGCCCTGGGGAAGCCGACGCTGGTCATGGCTCCCAATAAAACGCTCGCCGCTCAGCTTGCGAGCGAGCTCAAAGAGTTCTTTCCCAACAACGCTGTGGTCTACTTTGTCTCGTACTACGACTACTATCAGCCCGAGGCGTATGTGCCGCAAAGCGATACATATATCGAGAAAGACTCCTCGATTAACGAAGAGGTCGAGATGCTGCGCCATCAGGCGACCGCGTCACTGCTCTCTCGACGCGATGTGATCGTTGTCGCATCGGTCTCGTGTATCTATGGCATTGGCTCTCCTGAGGACTATGCGGGTCTGGCTCCAAACGTCGACAAGAAGGTGCCGCTCGAGCGCGATGACTTTATCCATGCACTTATCGACATTCAATATGATCGCAATGACTATGACCTAGCGCGCGGCACGTTCCGCGTGCGCGGCGATGTTGTCGACGTGTATCCGCCTTATGCCGAGCATCCGTTGCGGTTTGAGTTCTTTGGCGACGAGGTTGAGCTTATTGCCGAGATCGATGAGGTTACCGGTGAGATGCTTCGTGAGTACGAGGCCATCCCCGTATGGCCGGCATCGCACTACGTGACCGAGAAGCCGAAGGTCAAGGCGGCTCTGAAATCAATCAGTGAAGAGTGCGAGAAGCGTGTGGCCGAGCTCAAGGCGACCGACAAGTTGCTCGAGGCACAGCGTCTGCAGCAGCGCACCGACTATGATCTCGAGATGCTCGAGACCATGGGTTTTTGTAACGGTATCGAGAACTACTCGCGTCATCTGGACGGTCGAAAACCGGGCGAGCCGCCGTTTACCCTGATCGATTACTTCCCTAAGGACATGCTCTGCATCATCGATGAGAGCCATGTGACGGTGCCGCAGATTCGCGGCATGCACGAAGGTGACCGCTCGCGTAAGGTGACGCTGGTGGAACACGGTTTTCGCCTTCCTTCGGCACTCGATAACCGCCCGCTTCGTTTCGATGAGTTTGAGGCAAGGATCCCCCAGTTCATCTACGTTTCGGCCACGCCGGGCGACTACGAGCTGCGGGTGAGCCAGAACGATGTTGAGCAGATTATTCGTCCGACCGGCCTGCTCGATCCCAAGATCGATGTGCGTCCGGTTCGCGGTCAGATTGACGATCTTGAGGACGAGATTCGCGAGCGCGTTGCCCGCAAGGAGCGCGTGCTGGTGACCACGTTGACCAAGCGCATGGCCGAGGACCTGACCGACCATCTGCTTGATGCGGGCATTAAGGTCAATTACATGCATTCTGATACGGCGACAATGGACCGTGTCGAGATCCTGCGAACGCTGCGCGAGGGCAAGATCGATGTTCTCGTTGGCATCAACCTGCTTCGCGAGGGCTTGGATCTTCCCGAGGTCTCACTGGTGGCAATTCTCGATGCCGATAAGGAAGGCTTCTTGCGCAACCGCCGTTCGCTGATTCAGACGATTGGCCGCGCGGCCCGTAACGCCGATGGCGAAGTCATCATGTATGCTGACGTTGTGACCGATTCGATGAAAGAGGCCATCGAGGAGACGCAGCGCCGTCGCGAGATTCAGATGGCATATAACGAAGAGCATGGCATTGTGCCCAAGACGGTGCGCAAGGCCATCAACGACATCTCAAGTTTTATTGCCGAGGCCGAAAAAACCGTGGGTTCCAAGGGACGCTCGAAGGGCGACTCTCTTGGCCATGGCGCATTCTATACGCCCGATGAGTCGGGCGAGGGTGGCGTGCCGGAAACGGTGGCGCCCGAGCAGACACTTGCGGAGCAGTTGGAAGAACTGCCGCATGACGAGCTCGTGCGGATCGTCGAAACCATGGAAGAGGATATGCGTAACGCTTCTGCCGCCATGGACTTTGAGGAGGCGGCGCGCCTGCGCGATGCCGTCGTTCAGATTCGGGCGATGCTCGAGGGTGCGTCTGAGGACGAGACGATCGAGCGCTTACGTTCGCAGGCTCGCAAGGGTTCCACGTTCGCATCGGGCAGAAAACGCCAGGGTGCACGGTTTAAGAAATAGCGAACATGCCCCGAGTTCCCTGCGGAGCTCGGGGCATGCGTCTTTTGCGCGCTGGAATTCGTGCGTTAGAGGTCTGCGATCAGGGCTTCGGCACAACGGATGCCGTCGGTGGCGGCGCTCATGATGCCGCCGGCATATCCAGCTCCCTCACCGCAAGGGTAGAGGCCCGGGGTCGACACGGCATGGCATGTTCGGTCTCGGGTGACGGTGACCGGTGAGCTCGAGCGAGTCTCCACGCCGGTAAGGACAGCATCGGAGCGGTCGTAGCCTCGTAGCTTTTTTCCAAGTAGGGGAAGTCCCAGGCGGAGCGACTCGACGATATGCTGCGGCAGGGCTTCGTCAATTGCCGTCCAGGTCACACCGAGCGGATAGGTGGGCTTTACCTTTCCGGGCGCCTTGCTGGCGCGTCCTGCGAGGAAATCTCCGACGAGCTGTGCCGGTGCGTTCCAGTTGGAACCGCCCAGGCGGTAGGCGGCCGCCTCGCAGGCGCGCTGGAGCTCGATGCCGGCGAGTGGGTCATCGTTGGGAAGGTCCTCAGGCGTGACGTTAACGAGCAGGGCGGCATTTGCGTTGCGTCCGTCGCGGGCATTGAGACTGGCGCCGTTGACGCACAAGTGGCCCTGCTCGGAAGAGGCGGCGACAACCTGCCCGCCGGGACACATGCAAAACGAGAACACGCTGCGGCCGTTGGGAAGATGGGCGACGAGCTTGTAGGGGGCTGCTCCGAGGGCAGGATGTCCCGCCGAGGCTCCGAATTGGGCTCGGTCGATGTCGCGCTGCGGATGCTCGATGCGAACGCCCATGGCAAAGGTCTTTTGTGCGAGGACCACGTTGTGGTCCTTAAGGAGCTCAAAAATATCGCGAGCAGAATGCCCGCAGGCGAGGATGAGGTGCTTTGTCTCGATTGGCTCGCAAGCGGTGTCTTGGGACGATTGGACATCAATACCGGTGATGGCGCCAGACGCGTCGATGCGAATGTCGACGAGCTTCGTTCGATAACGGACGACACCTCCGAGCTGCTCGATGCGCTGGGATATAGCGGTGACGACCGTGGGAAGGATGTCGGAGCCAATGTGCGGCTTGGCATCCCACAGAATATCGCGGGGCGCACCCGCCTCGACGAAGGTTTCGAGGATAAGGCGATGGGCGGGATTTTTGGTTCCCGTATTGAGCTTGCCGTCCGAGAAGGTCCCCGCGCCGCCCAGGCCAAACTGGATATTGCTCTCGGGGTCGAGGATGCGCTCCTTTAGAAAGAGGTCGATCGCCCGCGAGCGGCGAAATGCCGGGTCGCCGCGCTCGATGAGCAAGGGCTTAAGACCTGCTTCGGCGAGCGTAAGCGCAGCGAAAAGGCCGGCGCATCCGGCGCCGACAACGACAGGGCGTTCTTGAGGTGCGTCGGAGGCGGGGGAGGGGAATGAAGGCTCATAGTCTTCTATCGCGCGTACGCGCGAGCGGTCACGCTCGGCAACGCTGTCGATCGCTTCTCGCTCGAGGTGGGGACTAGTCAGCTCAACACGAAAGCTCAGGATAAAATGGACGTCTCGTTTTTTGCGAGCGTCGATTGACTTGCGGTGGAGCTCGATGGACTTGATCTCGGAGTCCTTGCAACGTAGGACGCACTTGGCGACTCGCTTGCCAACAATGAGACAGGCATTTTCATCGCCGGCTTCATCGAGCGACGCGTTGACTTGGGTGATTTCAATCATCGAGGTCTCCTTAGAGGCAAGAAAGAGGCCGTCCGGTATCCCAGACGGCCCGAATGCGTTTTTGATTATAGACTGCGCGGCTACAGGCTGCTTGCAGCGCGAATGCCCGAGATCCAGGCCCACGCAAGGTTAAAGCCTCCGCAATCGGCGTCGATGTCGAGCGCTTCACCGCAGACGTAAAGCGGGGCGTCGACAACGCTGCGCGCGCGTAGGCTGGGTGTTGAGATGCTCTCGACAGATACGCCACCACGCGTGACCTGCGCTGAGCGCTCCTCGGCTGTTCCCTTGACGAGCAACTTAAAGTGCTTGAGGATCGAGACCAGGTGGATGACATCGTTGGAGCCTGGATGGCACTGCTCGAACGCTGTGCAGACGACGCGGGAGAGTTGCGGGGCGAGCATGCCGTCGAGCCAACGGGGATCGCGGGGCGAAAAGCCGCCGAGCAGCTCAACGCGCCGGTTGAGCATATTGAGCAACTCGTCTTTGGAGAGGTCGGGGAAAACGTCGAGCAGGATCGTATCGCCGTGCTGGATACGACGAGAGAGGTTGAAGACAGCGACGCCCGAGATACCGAAGGTTCGAAACAGCACTTCACCGTCTTCGTGCCAGAGCTCATTATGATTGCGGGCGAGCGTCAAGCGGGCGCGGACGCGCAGGCCATCCAACGTCTTGAGCGCCGCCCGATCGCCAAAGACCGTTGCCGATACGGGGCAGAGGATGGGGCGCAGCGAAGTGAGGGGGAGGCGAAACGTATCGGCGATACCGGTGGGGTTGCCGCCCGTGGCGATAATTACGGCATGTGCCTGCAGGGCCTCGTTCTTGCGAGGGACATCGGCGAGCGCTTTCCGAAGCGAGCGGAGCTCCGATTTTCGGTCGTCGTGCTTTTTTGCCTTGAGTGCCCGCGCCGGACGGTCTATTTGGAGTGCCCAGCCTTCGGAAGCTTTGTGCGCCGAGGCAACGTTGGCTCCGCAGATTAAGGTGATACCTAGGCGGTCGCAAACGCTGAGAAGCGCGTCGCGCACCGATTCGGCGCGAAGGGAGCGCGGGTACAGCCGGCCTTCCTCGGAGGTTGTCATGATGCCCAGCGAGGAGAAGAAACCCATAAGCTCTTGTTCGGGCTGGGGGCCCATGACGGATTCGACGAATGCGGGGTGGTTATACCGCTGAGGATCAATCGATTCGTTGGAGAGGTTGCAACGGCCGTTACCGGTCGCAAGGAGCTTGAGGCCGCAGGCGACATCGCGCTCAACGATGCAGACGCTTTTGCCAGCGCGTGCGGCCGTAATGGCGGCGGCGAGGCCTGAAGCCCCGCCGCCGATTACCAAGACGTCATAGAGGGCGCTCGCGTTCACTTAGGCCTCGTCGGTCTCGTGCGGGGTAATAGCCTCGACGGCAGAGACTGCCTTGGGCAACATGCCATCGGGCAGCGCAGTCTCGACCTCGCCCTTATCGCAGGCCTCGGCGAGTGCCGGATTAATGGGAAGCTGGCCCAAGATGTCGAGGTTATAGCGCTCTGCGACCTCGGGGAGCTTGCTCTTGCCAAAGACCTCGATCTTCTTGCCGCAGTCGGGGCACTCAATATAGCTCATGTTCTCGACAATGCCCAGAATGGGGACGTTCATCTTCTCGGCCATGTTGACCGCCTTGGCGACGATCATCGAGACCAGATCCTGCGGGCTCGTGACGATGACGATGCCGTCGACCGGCAGCGACTGGAAGACGGTGAGCGCAACGTCGCCTGTTCCCGGAGGCATGTCGACCAGTAGGTAGTCGATGGGGCCCCACGAGGTCTCGCTCCAGAACTGCCTAATGGCGCCTGCGATGACCGGACCGCGCCAAAGGACGGGGTCGGTCTCGTTTTGGAGCAGCAGGTTGGAGCTCATGACCTTGACGCCGTGCTCGGAGATTTCGGGCAGCATAAGGTTGCCAAGGGCATGGACGTGGCGTCCACTCATACCGAACATCTTGGGGATAGAGGGACCGGTGATGTCGGCATCGAGGACGCCGACCTTGTGGCCGTGACGGGCAAGCTCGGTGGCGATGGCACCGGTGACAAATGACTTGCCGACACCGCCCTTGCCGGAAAGCACGGCGATGACGCGCTTGACCTCGGACAGCGTGTTCTCCTCAAATTGCGACGGCGACGTTTGTCCGCCGGCGGCCTGTGCGTGTTCGCAACCCATGTATGACTCCTTTGTATATGCTGGGGCCGGGGCCCCGCGATGTGACACGAGCGTCATTGTACCCTCGTTTGCGAGCGGGAGTCATTTGCGATGCGTTTGGGCCGAGCGTGCTTGCAATACGATGGGCCCAAGCGAATGGGCGGGCTTACTGAACTTTGCTGGCGAACTCGAGGTATTGCATGCGCTGCAGCTTGTCGATCGTCGAGGCGTAGGGGCTGTCTTTCGATTCCAAGTCGTAGCGCAGCCCGTCGGCACCGAGATAGCCGGCGACATTGATGGTGGGCACATCTGACCTTGTCGCAAGCAGGGCCTTTTGGTAATTGGTGAGCGGGGCGCCGATCTTA
>OGYU01002172.1_pt1 | contig 12931 bp, 11 predicted proteins | sample 1576581 | NCBI WGS metagenome assembly OGYU01 (sample SAMEA3541547, study PRJEB24748) | human gut metagenome | biome: human gut; feature: human-associated habitat; material: faeces | place: China | collected 2012 | reverse complement strand
GGACGCCGCCCTCTCAAGGCGGAGATCACCAGTTCGAATCTGGTACGGGCTACCACGCATCTGATACCCGGACTTCCTATGGAAGCCCGGGTTTTTATTTTCAAACAACCGTCTGCAATTCCCGTTTGAACCAGAGCTTTGCGTTCTGCCTATGGCCCTTACGGGTACAATATCCAAGATATTTTGACTGTTAGAAGGAGTCTCATGACGGAGTCCTCTCAGCATACGTCTAAGCCCCAGGTCGAGGTTGAGGCCTCGGGCGGCGATGACAATAAGAGCGCACGCCGCGGCGCAATCTTTATCGGCGTTGTGCTGGTGGGTTATATCGTCTATCTGGTGGTAACCGGGCAGATGGGGCAGTTCTGGGCTGCTATGTCGAGCGTCCAGGCGCCCTGGCTCCTCGCTGCATGCTTCTGCATGTTTCTATACCTCTTTTTTGGTATCGTGGCGTACGCGATTGCCGTTTGGCTCGACCCCAATTCGCCCGTCGGTATCCGCGACCTCATTTCGGTCGAGGCGAGTGGCATCTTCTTTGGTAATCTGACACCCATGATGATGGGCTCTACGCCTGCCCAGATCTACCGCCTGACCAAAGCGGGCCAAAACGTGGGCGAAGCGGGTGCCACGCAGTTCACCCGATTTATTGTGTATCAGTTTGGCCTCGTTGCCTGGGGCGCTATCCTATTGCTTGCTCGCATGCCGTTTTTTGCCGAGCGCTATGGCGACATGACGCTGCTGTGCGTCTTTAGTTTTGGCGGTCACTGCTGCATCCTGCTCGGCATCTTCGCCGTCGCGCTCATGCCTAAGACCGTCACGCGCGTCGCCCATTGCATCATCAATTGGCTCGAGCGCATAGGTGTCTCGGCCACTAAGATCGATGGATGGCGCTCGTTTGTCGATGGCGAGATCTACTCCTTCTCCGAGAAGTTCAAGCTTTCGGCCGGACATTTTTCTTCCATGCTGCTCACCGTGTTTATCACTATGCTGCAGCTCGCGTTTTTCTATCTGGTGCCGTATTTTCTGATGCTCGCCTTTGGCCACCACGAGGTCGACTTTTTCTCGGTCATGGCCGCGAGCGCCTTTGTCCAGCTGCTGAGCTCTGCGGTTCCCTTGCCCGGTGGAACTGGTGGCGCTGAGGGCGGCTTTGCTTTGTTCTTGGGTCATTTCTTTGGGTCGGCTTCGACCGCCGGCTATCTGCTGTGGCGTCTCATTACGTTTATCGCGCCGACCATTTTGGCTGCGCCCCTGCTGGGCCTTAAGAGCGCCCACAACGAGAGTATCCATGCGCGCTGGGATCGCGTGATGCGCAAGCTCGGCCGCGCGCCTCAGACGCCCTCTGCGCCCACTAAGCCGCACCCCACGAATGCTGTTACCGTTGATCCCAGGAAGCACGCTCAGAAGGCTTCTGGGACCGCTAAGCCGGCTCATAAAGCCTATGTGCGACAGACGGGCGACGGTATCCGCGTATCTCCGTCGGCACTCAATAAGAAGAAGCACCCTAAGTCGCAGTAGGACAGTCGTGCGTTCTTCATGATGCGGGGCATATTTGTGCTGTATGGGGGATAATCCTCTTACGTAGATTATCTCTCATCTGTTGATGAATGCCCGCATATCGAAGGGACACGTCTATGGACACCAGCAAACCGCGTCTTGATCGCCGCATCGTTCGCAGCCGCAATGCCATCCTTTCCGCTTTCGAGCGCCTGCTCATGGAAAAGCCGCTGGCAGACATTACGGTGAGTGCCATCGCGCGCGAGGCCAATGTCGACCGCAAGACCTTTTACGTTCACTTTGGTACGGTTGATGGCTTGCTCGATGCCATTGCCGTCGATGTGGTGGAGATGATTGTCGACTCGGTTGAGAAAACGCTTGCCTCCATGGACGGCGACACCAACGAGCGCGCCCTGGGCGCGGCGGCGACCTTCTTTAAAACCGTTAACGAGGCACTATGCAACAACTTGGTGCTCAATCGTCAGCTGATCGAGAACATTCCGCTCGATGATTTTATGGCTCGTCTTCGTGCGCCGCTCGAACACGAGATTGCCGAGCGCGATCTGCTGCCCCAAGGTCTCAAGGACGAGATGTTCGACTACTATCTGGCGTTCTTGCTGTCGGGTATTATCGGTATCTATCGCACGTGGGCCCTGTCTGATGGCTCGGTTCCTATCGAGCGCGTCTCGGAGGTCGCCAACGACCTGACTCTCAATGGCCTATCGAGTCTGGAATCTCGCTTGGATTAGGCGCAGGCTCGAGTTCGTGAGGCGCTTGTCGGGGTGCAGCCCGATCGACCAGGCGACGAGCATCCCGCCGAAGCAGTCGATGACCGGGCTCAGGTAGACCTTCTCGCCGCCCGGGAGTCTGAACTCGGTGATGTCGGTGAGCCACAGCAGGTTGGGCTCGTCGGCGTGGAAATTCCTGTTTACGAGGTTCTCCGGCGCCTTGTAGACCTCGCCGGCGTAGGAGCTGTAGCCTGAGGATCATTAAAAGAAAGTCCAGTTTATCCTTCCCACTCCAATTGGGAATCCTCCGATGCGCCTTCGCATGCTCGCATGACCTCGATACCATGCGAGCATGCGAACTCGACGAGCTCTGCGTTGCGGGCGTTTATGGTGCCGAAGGCGGCGGGGCACACAATAAGGCGCGCGCAGTGGACGAGGAGCTCTTTGGCGCGGGCTATGGTTTTATCCCCGATCGGCTCGAAGGCGCGCTCGGCCACGCATTCCGTCGCCAGGTCGCGCGCGAGCTCGCAGTCGATGTCCCCTTCGTGCAGAACGCCCGCGTAGAACGCCTTGCCCTGCCGAATGAGCTGGCGAAACACAGCCGACCCCGTACCTGCGCCGGCGATGACGAACGTGTGCGCATCGCCGTGTGGGCGCCCAATTTCCACGCTGCCGAAGCGCTCGTTGAAGGTGCCATGTTGAAGGCCGTAGAGCTCGCCAATCGTCTCGCGCGTGAATATGTCCTCGGGTGCGCCGGCGCGGAAGACCCGGCCGTCCTTCACGCAAATCACCTTGTCGGCGCTTTTCTGCGCGAGCTCGAGTTCGTGGATGGACATGATGACAGCCACATTCCGCGATTTCGCAAGGTGGCGAAGTATTCGCAGCAGGTCGATCTGGTAGCGGATATCGAGATACGACGTGGGCTCGTCGAGCACGAGCACACGCGGATCCTGCGCGATGGCGCGTGCGAGCATGACGCGCTGGCGTTGCCCGTCGCTTATCTGCATGAAGTCGCGCTCGGCGAGCTCTTCCACACGTGCGGTTTTCATGGCCTCGTCGACCCGACTATGGTCGTCGGGCGAGAGTGTGCCCATTCGCCCGGTGTAGGGGTGCCTTCCCGCCTCTACGACATCGCGGCAGGTGAGGAGCTCGGTCCGAGGGCGATCTGTCAGCATAACGGCAAGGTTCCTTGCAAACTCCGCCGTCTTCCATCGGGAAATCTCCCGCCCGTCGAGCTCGACCGCGCCGGCAAGCGGTGCCAGATGGCGTGTGATGGTTTTTAAGATGGTCGACTTGCCCGAGCCGTTCGGCCCGATGAGCGCCACGACGTCGCCCGCGCGAACCTCCAGATCGACGCCTCCGACTACGACCTTCTTGTCGTAGCCCGCCGACAGGTCGCTTATGTGGAAAAGCGGCGCTCCGTCAGCCTGCGTTTCGACCGTAGTTTCGAGGTTCGGCTCCGCTCGGAAGAGGCGTTCCGCGCGCAGTTCCGCACGAGCCGAAAGTGCCTTCTGGCGCTTTCGTGCGAGCTCAGGACTGTCTAAGCATGGAATGTCCCCTCCGAGCGTTTTGGGCCGCGGCACGAATTCCCCCATCTACCTCACCCGCTTCTTCAACATGAGCGCGATAACCACCGGAGCGCCGAAGATGGCGGTGACGGCGCTGATGGAAAGCTCGACGGGAGAGAACAGCGTGCGCGCGATCAAATCGCAGCCCGCGCAGAAGATGGCGCCTCCCAAGAAGCACGCAGGAATCACGCGGATGGGCTTCGACGACTTTAGCGCCGACTTCACGAGATGCGGAACCGCGATGCCTACGAACGACACCGGACCAGCGAACGCGGTCACGCAGGCGGAGAGCATGCTCGCTAGAAGGACGAGCACCACGCGGAAGCGTTCGACGTTCACGCCGACGCTTTTCGCGTAGGCTTCTCCCAGCTGGAAGGCGGAAAGGGGCTTCGATATCGCGAATACGCATGCGCTCACGGTGATCACCACGACCGCGATGACCGCGATGTCGTCCCAGCTCGAACCCGAGAAGCTACCCAAAGACCAGTTGTGCAGGTTCACGATGGACTGGTCGTCGGCGAAGGCGATGAGGAAGTTCGTCGCCGCCGAGCAGATGTATCCCACCATGACGCCCGCCACGATGAGCATGGCCATGGAACTTATGCGCCGTGCGATGAGGAGCACGAAGCCGATGGTGATAAGCGAGCCCAGAAACGCTGCGGCCACCATGGCCGGCGAGGACATGGCCTGGTTCGCGCCTAGAAGTACGATCATCGTAAGCGCGACGACGAACTTTGCGCCCGAGGAGACGCCCAAGATGAACGGGTCGGCGATGGGGTTGTTGAAAAACGTCTGCAGCAGGAACCCGGAAAGCGAAAGTGCCCCGCCGAGAAGTACGGCTGAAAGCACGCGCGGCAGGCGAATCTCCCAGATGACCTGGCTTTCCATGGAATTGGCCGCGCCGCCCGAAAGGATGCCGGGGATGTGGTCTGCGGGCACGAGCACGCTCCCGATGCACAGGTTGGCCCCGACGAGCACGATGAGGGCAACAGCGAGCAGCGCCGTCACGACGCGACACCGCGCGGCGCGCCCCGATTCGTCGTATGCCATGGAAAGCCGGCTTCTCATGGCGCTAACCGAGCTTCCTCAGATAATGGAAGTCGCTCGCGTCATCGCCGGTGAACGCCCCGTGCAGCTCGTCGATAATGTCGGCGGTAGAAGTCATCTGCTGGTACATGTCGGCGCTTGTGACCCAGACGTTGCCGTTCTTCACGGCTTTGAACTGCGACAATAGCGCGTTTTTGCCTACGAAGTCGTTCAAGGTGGCAACCGATTCGTCGATGGTGCCGTTGTAGACGATGATGTCGGCATCCTTCGCCGTCGCGTAGAAGCGCTCCATTTCGAGCGTTACTGACGAACCTGACGTCGACGCCGTCTGCGCGTCATCGAGCGCATAACTGCCGCCTGCAAGCTCGATCATCTGCGCCACGTAGTCGCCCGCCCGCCGCGTGACGGCGGCCCCGTTCGAGTTAATGTAGAAATACGCCACGGTTTTACCTGACGACGCGAGCCCCGACGTTTGTTCGACGCGGGCCTTCTGCTCGTTGAACAGGTGCGCGGCCTCGTCTTCCTTGTCGAACAGGACGCCGAAAAGCTTAATCCACTCGACGCGCCCGAGTGCTTCGGGCTCGCTCGACGACTGTTCGGTGAGCACGACGAGCCCGAGCTTCTGCAGCTTTTCCTTCACATCGGGCGTGTGGTTGATCATGGTGTTCTCGATGGCGAGCGTGCAGCCCGAGGCCGATATTCGCTCGTAGTCGGGCGCGCTGTACTTGCCGCCGTAGGCGATCGCCCCACTTTCGAGCGCGCTTTTGAAGCCTGCGACCGAGCAATCGTCGGCCTTCGTGCCCGACATGATGATATTGTCGTTCGCATCGAGCGCGTCGACCAGGCACATCGTCGCCGACGACACGAGGTACACCTTGTCGGCGGGGCGCCTTATGACCGCGATGTCGGAGCTCAACCCATCAGGTACCTTCGCATCTTGCGGCACCACGAGGAAACGCTCCCCATTCGAAACGCAGATAAGCCGCAGACCGCCTTCGAACTCGTCGACAGTGAAGTGCTCGGCGTATTCAAGCTGAAGCGCCCCCGTCGGCTCCCAGCCGCAGCCCAAATCGGCGTTGTGGAAGTCGGCCGCGGCGCTTGAAGCCGTTCCCGCAGGGGAGCCGCCGCTTGCATCGTCGCCCGATTTCTCCTTCATGGTGGATGAGTCGAAGTGGATCGTGTAGTCGATGGTGTGCGGCGTCGACATGGCGACGGTCTCGGCCGACACGGCGATGTCCTCGTCGAGCGTGACGGGTATCTCGAACGTGGAGTTGCCGCCGTCGTTTACGGGCGCGTAGTCCACGCCGTCGACGGTCATCTTGTCGTAGTTCGAACTCGACCAGGTGATGGTCGCGGTGTAGGTGTCGCCATCCTTCACAATTGTGGTGGGTGAGGCGATGCTTGCGCGCCCTGACCCACCGGAAAGCGAGACACTCACAGTGTATTCCTGAGAGCCCGCCGTGCCACCGGTCGCGTTCGGGCTCGCACTGCACCCCGCGAAGGGAAGCGCGAGCAGGGCGACGAGAACGCAGGTGATCGCGCGCGCCGCGATGCTGTGGCGCTTCCTGTTTTCCCCCTTGGGGAGAATCGACCGCATGGCGTTACTTCAGTGCGTCGGCGCGCAGATCGACGCCGGCGGATTCGAACACAAGCGTGCGGTCGTACCACTGCTCTTTTCTAATACTCCACGCGGCACAGGCGGTGTCCTCGTCGAGCGCATCAACGGGCACGTCGTAGGTGTACTTGCCTTCCGCGTTTTCCACATAGGGGATGAAGTCGGCCTCGCTCGCGGCGGCAGCCTCGTCGCCCGTGCCCATGAAGAGCTTGCCGTAGCCCGTGCCGGAAAGCGTCATCACGCAGTGCATGGAGCCGTTTTCCACGATGAGCTGGGCGTCCACAATCCTGAACATGTTCGAGCTGGAATCTACGGTGATCGGATAGGTGCCGTCAGCCACCTTGTCGGCGGTAATGGGGGCAGCGCTTGCGCCCTCGGGCGCATCGGCCGCCTGTTCGGTCTTTTCCTGGGAATCGGCATCGCTTGCCTTTGTGCTGTCGATTGAATTTCCGCCGCAGCCGGCGAGCGAGAACGCGAAAAGCGCCGCCGACAGGGCGAAGACGAGGGTTTTCTTCAACATGGGAGGGGTTCCTTTCAATCGCTTCGACCGCCCGCGCCGTGCGGTGGGCGGGCGGGATGCGAATGCAACGGGCATGCGTCGTCAGTCGGGGAAAGGCGCATGCCCGTTGCACGGGGACGCGACCGGCGCCCCCGTGCGCGGCGAGTTTACAGCTTGGCGATGGCGTCGTCCACGTGCGAGACGTAGATGTCGTCGACCGCGACGTTCTGTCCCAGACCCTGGAGCAGGCACGTCACTTCGAAGCCGGCGGCCACGAACTTCGCAGCCCAGCTGTCGGGGTCGGTCTCGTCTGCCATGTCGTTGTTCGCGTGGTCGCCCGCGACCACCATGAACGGCGCGAGCACGGCCTTCTTGTAGCCTGCGGCGCTCGCGGCGGCGATAACATCCTCGCAGGTCGGTTCAGCCTCGACGGTGCCGACGAAGAACTGCGTCAAGCCCTCGTTCTTGAACACTTCCTGCATCTTGGCATAGTCGGCGTTGGAATCGGCTTCGGTGCCGTGGCCCATGAGGCACAGCGCCGTCTTGCCGTCGTCGAAGGACGCCATGTTCTCCTTAATGGCTGCGGCCACCTTCTTGTAGTCGTCGTCGGAGGTGAGCAGCGGGTCGCCGAGCGAGATCTTGTCGAACTTGTCGGCGTACTTGTCGAGCTCGTCTTTCACGTCGGCGTATTCCAGGCCAGCCATGAGATGCGTCGGCTGCACGACGATTTCCTTCACGCCGTCTTCCACGCAGCGGTCGAGCGCCTCGGTCATGTTGTCGATCGTGATACCGTCGCGCTTCTTCAGCTTGTCTATGATGATCTGCGCGGTGAAGGCGCGGCGGACGTCGTAGTCCTGCCAGTACTTCTCGCGGATAGCGTCTTCGATGGCGCCGATGGTGATGTGGCGCGAGTCGTTGTAGCTCGTGCCGAAGCTCGTGACGAGGATGACCGGCTTCACGGCCTTCTCCTTTTCACTCGATTTCCCGGAACTCGCGGAGGTGTTGGAGCAGCCCGCGAGCGCGACTCCGGCGAGCGCGACGGCTCCGGTTGCTGCGGCGCCCATGAAGCCGCGGCGTGACATCTGGCCGGACATGGTTTTTCCTTTCCTCGGTTTGCCGGTCCCCCGGCGACAGTTGCTTGTCGGCACAAGCGAAAGAAAAGCGCACCCCTCGGGGTTCACAAGGAGCTAACGCCACGGCGATGCCGTGAGGAAAAGGCGAAGCAGTCTGGCTTGGGGCGCGAGGCGGTTCGCCCGCGCGTCCTATACAGTAATGTCCCTTGCCCAGGATTCCCACCTGGTTCCCTCCGCAAGCCAGCGCGGGCTGTGCGGGCGCCGCGCCGGTCATTTCCTTTTATCCGATTGTCATATGCTCGTTGCCGAAACTTTTACTATGATAGTGGGCACTTGTGAACGTGTCAAAGCCAGGGCGGGCTGCATTGCGCCTCCTGCCTGCGTATTTGCGCCGATTGCCGCTTCGGGCGCCGTGTTTTGCCCGCTGCGCGAATGGCGGCGTAAACGGTTGCGATGAGAAACGGGAAGGGAAGGCTCGGATGATTCATATCGTTGGCGCAGGCTCGGGCGCCGCCGACCTTATCACGCTGCGCGGGGCTCGTCTTCTGCGCGCGGCCGACGTGGTGGTTTGGGCGGGGAGCCTTGTGAACCCCGAGCTGCTCGCCGAGTGCAAGGAATCCTGCGTCGTCTACGACAGCGCGCACATGACCTTGGAGGAAGTGCTCGACGTGATGTGCGCGGCGGATGCGCGGGGCGAGGAAGTGGTGCGCCTGCACACGGGCGACCCGTGCCTGTACGGCGCCATCCAGGAGCAGATGGACGCGCTCGACGCGCGCGGCGTGGACTACGAGGTGGTGCCCGGCGTGTCGAGCTTTTGCGGTGCCGCGGCGGCGCTTCGCCAGGAATACACGCTGCCGGGAATCAGCCAGTCGGTCGTGATCACGCGGCTTTCCGGGCGCACCCCCATGCCTGCGGGCGAGGGCATGCGCACCATGGCGGAAAGCGGCTCGACTATGGTCATCTTCCTGAGCTCGGGTATGCTCGCCGAGCTTTCCGCCGAGCTTTTGGCCGCGGGCCGCAGCTCCGACGAGCCGGCGGCGCTCGTGTATAAGGCGACCTGGCCTGAGGAGCGCGTGGTGCGATGCACAGTGGGCACGCTCGCCGATGCGGGCGCGCGAGAGGGCATCGACCGCACGGCGCTCGTGGTGGTGGGCCGCGTGCTCGGAGCTCGCGGCGGGCTTGCGCACGACGGCGCGCAGGCGGAGTCGTACGAGCGCAGCAAGCTTTACGACCCTTCGTTTGCCACGGGGTATCGGAAGGCGAGCAGCTAGCGTGGCCTTCGAGCACTACATATATACCGGGACGACCCGCCTGCGCTGCGGCTACACCACGGGGAGCTGCGCCGCTCTCGCGGCGAAGGCGGCCTGCGAGATGCTCTTGTCACGAAAGACCGTGGGCCGCGTGTCGATCGTCACCCCCGGCGGGCTGCCCGTCGAGACGGACGTGGTCGACGCATGCATCGGCGAGGGGTGCGCCCAGTGCGCCGTGCGAAAGGACGCAGGCGACGATGCCGATGTGACCGACGGCGTGCTCGTGTACGCGCTCGTGGAACATGCGGGGCCGGGCACGGGCGCTGCGGGCAGCAAGGGCGTGCCCGCGCGCGAATCGGAAGTTTCCGTCGATGGCGGCGTGGGCGTGGGGCGCGTGACGTTGCCCGGGCTCGAGCAGCCGGTGGGGGCGGCCGCCATCAATGCGACGCCGCGCGCGATGATCACTTCGGCGGTGCGCGAGGTGTGCGCCGCGCACGGCTTTTCTGGAAATATTGCTGTGACGATTTCGGTACCCGAGGGTGTTGCCCTTGCCGAAAAGACCTTCAACCCGCACCTGGGGATAGAGGACGGCATCTCCATCCTGGGCACGACGGGCATCGTCGAGCCGCGCAGCCTCGCTGCCTTGCGCGACAGCATCGAGCTCGAGATCCGGCAGCATGCGGCTATGGGGCGGCGCGGAGTCGTGCTCACGCCCGGCAACTACGGCGGGCAGTTCATCTCGGGGCATTTCCACCTAAACGGTGCGCCGGTGGTCTTCATCTCCAACTTTGTGGGCGATGCGATTGATTGCTGCGTTCGCGAGGGATTTACCAATGTCCTTCTTGTGGGACACATCGGCAAGCTGGTGAAGGTCGCGGGCGGCATCATGGACACCCATTCGCGTACCGCCGACTGCCGCGCGGAGATTCTGGCCGCCCACGCGGCCTTGGCCGGCGCGGGCGCGAAGACCGTGCACGAGATCATGTCGTCGGTCACGACCACGACGGCGCTCGAGGTAATCGAGGCCGCTGGCGTGGGGGACGCTGTGCGCGCCTCGCTCGCTGCGGCAATCGAGGACAGGTTGCGCCGCCGCGCGGCGGGCGCATGCGACATCGCCGCGGTCGTGTTCGACGCCGGGCGCCGCGAGCTTTTCCGCACGTCGGGCGCCGATGCTGTTATCGGGGAATTGGGGGCGACGTATGAGTAAAGGCGTGCTGTACGGGGTGGGCACGGGGCCTGGCGACCCCGAGCTGCTCACGATCAAGGCCGTCCGCACAATCGAATCGTGTCCGGTCATCGCCGCACCGCAAACGGCGGACGGGGTCATGGTCGCGCTTGACATCGTGCGCGGCGCCGTCGACCTTACAGACAAGACGGTGATCCCCGTGCGATTCTCGATGACGCGCGACGTCGAGCGCCGCGCGGCCGAGCATGCCTCGCTTGTTCGCGAACTTGTCGCGCACCTGGATGCGGTCCGCGACGTCGCGCTGCTGAACCTGGGGGACCCGAGCATCTACGCCACCTTCCAGCGCATAGCGCCCGACATGCGCGCCCGCGGGTTCGAGGCGCGCGCCATTCCCGGCGTGCCGAGCTTCTGCGCGGTCGCCGCGGCGCTCGAGCGCGACCTCACGCCCGAGATGTCGTCGCCTCTGCACATCGTGCCCGGCGGCTACGACGACGTGCGCCGCGCAATCAGCTGGCCGGGGACGAAGGTGGTCATGAAGGCGCGCCGCTCGCTTGCGGACACGAAGTGCATCCTTCGCGAGGAGGGCGCCTTCGACGGTGCCGAGCTCGTAGAGGACTGTGGGCTTCCGGGCGAGCGCGTGTACCGCTCGGTCGACGATGTGCCCGATCGGGGCAGCTACTTCTCGACGATGGTGGTGCGCTAGATGAGGGTTTCCTGCATAGCGTTCACTGAGAGGGGATATGCGTTGGCGGAGCGCACCGCACGCGCGCTTTCCGATTGCGCGCAGACAGGTGAAGATGACCCTGGCTGGGACGTTTCCGTTTCGCGCGGGTTCGGCGAGGGGAAGGCCGACCTGCGCGCATGGACGGCGCTCGCGTGGGAAGCGTCGAACGCGCTCCTGTTCGTGGGCGCGGCGGGCATCGCCGTGCGGGCGATCGCGCCGCATGTCGCCTCGAAGGCAAGCGATTCCGCGGTTGTGGCGATCGACGAGGCGGGGCGCTTTGCCGTCCCGCTTTTGTCGGGGCATTTGGGCGGTGCGAACGAGCTTGCGCAAACTGTGGCACGCGCGGCAGGGGCCATCCCCGTCATCACCACGGCGACCGACGTCCGCGGCGTGTGGGCGGTGGATACGTGGGCGCGCTGTGCGGGGCTCGCCGTTTCGAATCCCGAGGCCATCAAGCGAGTGTCGGCGCGGCTGCTTTCGGGCGGGCGCGTGGCGCTCTATTCCGACATGCCGATTTCGGGACAGCCGCCTGAGGGGGTTGACATTGCGTCCGACCGCGCTCGGGCCGATATCGTCGTGTCGCCGTTCGCTGGCGCGAATGCAGGTGTCCATTGCGCCATCAGTTTTACCTGCACCAACAATCAAATGAAGCTCATCGATGAAGAGGATAATCTTACCTTCGCTCTTTTTAACTTCATCTAGAACAGCTTTCAGACGCTCCTCAAATTCACCACGATACTTTGCACCAGCTACCAGTGCACCCATATCAAGTGAAAAGATCTTTTTATCCTTCAAACCTTCTGGAACATCACCGCGGACAATACGCTGTGCAAGACCCTCTACAACTGCAGTCTTACCAACACCCGGCTCACCAATTAAAACAGGGTTATTCTTTGTTTTACGTGAAAGAATACGTACAACATTTCTAATCTCGCTATCTCGTCCGATTACTGGATCCAGCTTATGATCTCTTGCCTTATCAACAAGATCACTGCCATACTTGTTCAGTGTATCGTAAGTAGCTTCTGGATTGTCAGATGTCACTCTCTGATTTCCTCTAATCGTAGATAATACCTGAAGAAAACGTTCTCTGGTAATACCAAACTCGCGAAACAGTTCTTTTACATCATTATTTGGATAACGAATAAGTGACAGGACAAGATGCTCAACGGAAACATATTCGTCTCCCATTGCCTTTGCTTCATCCTCTGCGCTGACAAGTACCTTATTCAGTGCATTGCTGACATAAAGCTGTCCGTTTCCACCAGACACCTTCACCTTTTTCTCAAGTGTCTGAACTGCTCTGTTTTCAAAATATTCAAGCTGAATATCCATCTTGGTGATCAGTTTTGCAAACAAACTATCTTCCTGATGTAACAGCGCAACGATCAGATGCTCCTGATCAATTTCCTGATTTCCATATTGATACGCAAGCTTTTCACAATCCTGAACTGCCTGCATTGATTTTTGTGTAAATTTATTAATATTCATCGCCCATTCCCCTTTCTTCGTATCCCCCGTCCTTCAATCCAACAGGTAAGCGGACATCACTTCCTGTCATCTGAGCGGATGGATATCGGAATTGTGCTGCGGTTTTCTTTGTTCTAGTCGTACTATAACATATGTTATTAGCACTGTCAAGGGGTGAGTGCTAATTTTTTTAAAGAAAAAATGCTGTCCTGGTGAAAACTCCCAGGGCAGCATTTGCATTCATCATAAAACCTTTTTCACTTACTTCAGGCCAGTAGCC
>OGYU01002171.1_pt1 | contig 12933 bp, 9 predicted proteins | sample 1576581 | NCBI WGS metagenome assembly OGYU01 (sample SAMEA3541547, study PRJEB24748) | human gut metagenome | biome: human gut; feature: human-associated habitat; material: faeces | place: China | collected 2012 | reverse complement strand
AGCAAAGTATGCTTTGTAATCATCACTACTTAAGCGACCTTCTGCAGAGGCTAACAGCTCATCGGTGAGCATGGATCGGTCATTCGTCATATGAGACGTTACCACATCCATCAAGTCTGCACTTGTTTCTGGCACCGTGTCGATGGTATAACCTTCCGCCTTCATATCTCGCAATAACCGCAGCACCGACTCAGGTGTATCTAGGCCTGCTGCGGAACCAATATTGGAGTTCTTAGGCGGATAGTTATGTAATATAACGGCCACTTTTCGCTCCGATACAGGGATATGGCGCAATGTAGACCATTTAATAGCTCGTTGTACAATAGCAGCGATGCGTTCTTTCACAGGCAAGTACACATAGTGTCCACGCTCATCATAGGTTTGGCATGCCACAACACCACCTTGAATAACTCCATCTAGCTCAGGCTGAGATATAGATAAATTCACGTCTAAAGGTGTTACACCTTGTGGATTCTCGGCCCAAGATTTCTCATCCATGTATATGGTATAACCCTGAACGATAGGAACATCCTGTAATTTTAACTCCTCCAAGGTTTGAGCCCCTAAGGACTGGAAGGAGAATTTACAAGTATTTATAAGCACATCAAAGGGGAATATATCCTTTCCAAAAAGATGGTTCATGGACAACTTCATATTCGGAATGCCTACGCGCGGATTCGAGCCATACTGACCATAAAAGATAATCGGATTGTACTGATGCTTATAAATCTCTTCAAATAAGGCCTGTTGATACTCAATATCCCCCATGATCCATTCGTCACGGTAAAAGTAGACCGCTATAGATGGCCAATCTCGATGCCCTTCGGCATCCATAAACTCATCATAAGTTTCGTAGATATTGCCTTCTCGACCCATAATGGCTTGCCAAGGAATAGGATCTGGCTCTTCCCATTCAGAGGTAGGTTTTGTACTGAAAGCACCGTTGATTAAGCGTACATAATTCATGACCCCACTGGTTCGGCGGTAGCTTTCAAGAAGAACCCGTTTATCCTCATCCAAATTGCGATATAAAATATCTGTTTTCTTAGGTTCTACTACATCAATCCAGTATTTAGGATGATGTGCATATAACCAGCGTTCCAGACGTTCTAAGAAGGGCGAGTCTAAACCAACCCCCATATTCGTTACCAGAACTACATCGGCAGCGCGTAAGCGACTTTCAAAGTCAGCATCCCATTGAGGAGGCTTTTTCATATTGCAAAGGTCCACCTCGCCCTGTAAGAGTTCCGGGTAAGTAGCAACAGCTTTTTCTATATATTGGATTTGTTTTCCTAAATTAGAAATATACAGGAGACGACTCATGATCTACCTCCGCGATACGCGCAAAATACTATCTGACGTAATAGAGTCCATCGCATAATAACTGCCATTCATTAATTTACACAATTCCTTAGCTAAGCCGAGCTTGATAAAGCCCGTTTCCGTATCGATAACGATACAGTCTACTGGCAAGGTCCCTAAAATACGAGCCCATTGTTTCGCCTCCCCTACAGGGTCCTCAGAAGCACCCGAAGTAGCACGACCATCGGTAATACAAATCATTTGAATCCGCTCCGCCGAATGTCTGCGAAGCAATCTATCACACATAGTATAGGCGACTCGTAAACCTTGGGCTAAGGGCGTCTTGCCCCCCGTTGGCAATGTAGCTAACAGTCGTTCTGCTCGCTCTACACTACGGGTGAAAGGCAATAATACCTCTGCGGAGTCCTTGCGAAATACAATGAGTCCCACCGAATCACGGTGAACATAAGAATCACGCAAGAGGCTCAAAATCGCACCTTTTGTCGCCTCCATGCGATGGCGAGCTGCCATAGAGCCACTAGCATCCACTACGAAAAGCTGATACGCACCAATCCTCTTTTCCCGAGCCTTTCGGCGGTAATCTTGAGGTTTTACTACAATAGATAACCCTTTTAAATCATGACGCTCTGCTTGTGGGCCCCTTTGGCATGAGCATTCCGGTGTAATAGATTGCTCTACCACATTTAATGGGGTGTCTACCTGTGATTCCTTTACCCTTTCAACGGCCCGCAATCGTTGATACGGCGCGGCGGCTCGCAATGTGTCAATTAAGGCCAAATCCTCTAAAGCATGTCCATCTTGATAGGCTCGAATCATGCGCCCCCTAGTATCCTTTGTTTTAGTCATGAGACGCCGACCAGAACCCTTACGATACTGACGGTCTACTGTTTTAGAAGATTGCAATTTCCATTGAAAGAATTGGTTAGCTATACGGGCAACAGTATCGGGTAAGCATAAAGAAGATATTCTATCAGATACATCACCTTGAGTATTCATTGAATCAGAAGTTCCCCGCTCATTCGCTGTAGACTCTAATGTTTCTGGATGATTGGATTCTCTTGATTTACCATCGTCAAAATCCATATCACTTGAGCCGGCATGACCATCGATATTTGAATTATCCAGCCCATTAGCATTTAACTCATCAGAATGGGATTCATCACGCTTGGAATCTTCGGAATCAAAGTTATCAGAGTCGTCTACATCCGAATTATCTGTTGCTGTTTCAGTATTCTTCTGCGACTGGTTTTGTTCACTTGAATTATTTGATTCCTCTCCTTGTGAAGTCTGAGACTCAGATGTATCATTGCGCTTCATGCGATGAGGCAGTACATAGAGAGCGGCTCGTTCCGCATGTGACGGCTTGCAGTAAGAACTACCATCAAGAACTGCCAGTGATTTCATAACTTGTAATAATACATACTCTGCTCCATGACCTACGGTTCGAGCTTGCAATGCATAGGATATAGCCAGTGAAAGCATAGCATCAGGAACAGCTATAGATTGAACTCGTTTAGAATCTATTAGACTCAATAAATCCTCAGATGAAGGCTCAATTTCATCTCGCCTTCGTTGCAACACCTTCACCTTAGTTTGTAGTGTAGGTACGTCCATAGATACATGCACATCTACGAGCTCCCACTCCGCATCATCTAAGGTTCTATCCTCATGATTTATGGTCAGTATCAGTAGTTTTTGACGACATTTCGCTTCTACCAATAGTGTATGACGGACTTCAGGCGACAGAACGTGAGCATCATCAACAACCCAGCATCGATTACTCGTATCACCTAATAAGCCAGATGCCATAACCATCTTACCCTGTGCAAGGGATGCTTCAAAATCGATCGACTCTTCTAGTTGTGAAGTATCTATATAAACAGGTATCAAACGATATGGAATTTGCCATTTCTCGAGGCACTGACGAAGTACATAGCTTTTACCAACACCGGTACCTCCAGAAATAACAATGGTATGAATCTGGTCGTTTACAAGGCCTATTTTGAGGGCCTCTTGTACAGATGTTTCCATAACTAGCCCTCAAGCACTGCCGATACCACTGTATCAATGCGCTCCTCATCGTAACCTTGTTCTTCAAATGGCAAGCGACGTAAGCGATGTTTTAAAGCTAATCGTGCCGCCACCTTGAGGTCTTCCGCTGTAATTTGGTTGCGACTGTGAAAGGCTGCATGAGCACGAGCCGTATGCATCATCGTAATGTCTGGGCGATGTCCATCAACGCCGACACCTATGCTGATACTCGCTATTTGCAACAACACATCATCAGATGGGATGATGCCTGGCAATACTTCACGAGCTTGTAATAAACGTTCGTGCAGGCTACGTTCTGATTCCTTGTAAGACGCTACAAAGCTTTCAGCATTGTCGCCAAAGGCGAGGCGACGCTTGATTACCTCCATACGTTGTGCCGGGTCCTGTTCTCCATAGACCATAACAGATAGTCCGAAACGGTCTAGCAGTTGAGGTCTGAGGTCGCCTTCTTCAGGATTCATCGTTCCTACGAGGATAAAACGAGATGGATGAGAATGGCTCACCCCTTCCCGCTCTACCGTATTCACCCCCATAGCCGCCACGTCTAGCAAAATATCTACAATGTGGTCATCTAATAGATTAACCTCATCTACGTAAAGAATATTTTGATGGGCTGCGTGTAAAATACCCGGTTCAAAGGCTTTTACACCCTCTTGCAATGCCTTTTCTAAATTTATGGATCCTACAACGCGATCTTCTGTAGCATTGATAGGTAGCTCAACAACAGACATCGCTGATGCGCCTGTTTCCATAGGAGGTAACAGATTCGCTAACGCACGTACAGCCGTAGACTTAGCAGTGCCTTTTTCGCCTTCAATTAAGACACCGCCGATTGATGGGTTTATGGCATTGAGCAACAAGGCCAATTTCATTTCGTCTTGACCAACAATAGCAGTAAATGGATATAGCATACACCTAACCTCACTCAGATTCGCAATACAAAATAGTCACCATACATAATAAATCAATAACCCCTAGGAAAACGCTAAGTATCGTAATCCATTCTAACTATTTCAGATTTGGATCAATAGACATTTCTGAAGTAGCTTCGGTTTGTTTGAAGTCATCAATCTTTGTAGTGCCTTTTGGGAATACAAAGATACGTTGTTGTTTAAAGTACGGATCGTCATAGACCGCGGCCGATAAACGGAACGCATTTCGTAGATTTTCTGCCGTCAATACATCTCGAGGTGCACCTACATCAACGATGTGACCATCACTCACCAAAACGAGTTTGGTGCAATATTTGGCAGCTAACTCTAAGTCATGAACGACGATTAAAATCGTTTTGCCTTCGTCACATAATCGGCGGCCTTCATGGAAAATATCGTCAGCGTAGACTAAATCGAGCGCAGCCGTCGGTTCATCTAGTAATAAGACCTCTGTTTGTTGAGCTAATGCCTTTGCTAAGAATACCCGTTGTCGCTCACCGCCACTCAGGTTTTGTACGGAGCGATTACGCAGATGATAAACACCGACCTCTTTCATAGCCTGTTCGACGATGACCTTATCTTCTGGTCCCTCTTGTTGCCACCATTTTAGATACGGATAACGAGCGGTCATCACAATATCGATGGCTTCATAATCAAAAGAAACATTTACGGACTGTTGCATATACGCCACATGATGAGCGATTTCCTTGTCGCTCAAAGAAGCGATACTTTTACCATCCCACAAAACATCGCCACCAGACGTAGGATAGAGACCACGCAAGGTTTTTAATAACGTTGTTTTACCGGAGCCATTAGGTCCGATAATACCGACGAACTCACCACTATCAATAGAAAAGGACGCATCCTTCAGAATGGTGGTTTCCCCTAATGTGACGGATAGAGATTGAACATCTAGTTTCATTAGGCCCCTCCTTTACTACGCAAGCGATGAAGTAAATAAAGAAAATACGGTGCCCCTAAGAGAGCCGTCATAATACCTACGCGAATCTCAATTGGTTGAGCGATGACGCGACCTAATGTATCACAGAATACAAGGAACAAAGCGCCTCCAACAGCCGCCATAGGCAATAGTATTCGATGATCTGGCCCAACCAAAAGCCGTACAATATGAGGTACCACAAGACCTACAAAGCCGATGGATCCGCTGACACATACAGCGGTAGCTGTAACTACGGATGCTAGAAATAGGAATACCATGCGATATGCCATAACAGGCAAGCCTAAGGCACGCGCCTCTGTATCGCCCAGAACGAGCACATTCAAGTGACGACCGAGCATCATCAATATAATACTGCCCGTCACGATAGGGCCCACGGCTAGCAAAACGTGATCCCAACGGCGGAAATCTAGGCCCCCCACCATCCAGAATAGGAATTCACGCAAGCGATATTCATTAATCATCGTCAAAATACCCGATGTGAAAGCGCCGAGCAGCATACTAACAGCTACACCAGCCAGCAACAAGGTTGTGGTGTCGAGCTTGTTATTGCGCCAGGTTAACAAAATAGTAATCCCAACGGAAACAAAGGCCCCAACGAAAGCAAAGGCAGGCATGTAAAACATGCTAAGAGATGTTACGCCAAGGGCAATGGCGATAACCGCACCGAGGGATGCCCCAGCGGATACGCCCATAATACCTGGATCTGCCAATGGATTGGAGAATACCCCTTGCATAACCGCACCAGCCAGTGCCAAGGCGCCTCCCACGAGAAGTCCGATGATAAGGCGTGGCATGCGGATAAACCACAGTACAGCCTCTTGTTCAGCCGTAATCGGTTCTGTGAAATTCACAGGGATACCTATACCATTTAAGATACTTTGTATGCCCCCACCGATAGGAATCATAATGGTCCCTACGTGGAGCGCCAATAAACTCACAATACATAGTAATACCCCAATCAGAGTTATGGCCATGATACGTTGTTTCTGTTTAGTCATGAGAATTCCTTTCTAATTGAGGATACACAGTATACATAATGGCTAGCATCGCTTCGCCAATATGCTGATTCATAGTATATAAGTACGCTGCCGGTAAAGGCTTAACCCGATTTTCCTTGATAGCCGGCAGATTTTGAAAGGCCGGATTTTTTAAATATCGATCCGCCAAATTCTTGTCCATTCCCTTATAGGATGGAATAAAAATGTAGTCTGGATTCATGGCTAATACCCGCTCCTCCCCAAAGGGTATGTGCGGCGGTAAGCCAATCCGATTCGGTGCATTATAGACGTTCATGTATGTACACATATCATCAAAAAGACTGCCCGTTCCCGTATAGCCATCCATAGATGATACAAAGAGAACCGTCTTGCGCTGCTCAATTGGAATAGATTCCGCTAGGTGCTTTATTTCATCTATTTCACGATGAATCTTCCGAATGTAAAAGCTACCCTTTTCATCTTCGCCGATAATATGAGCAATATCCATCACATTCTGAATCACTCCATCCACCGTAGAAGGGGTAGGTACCACAACAGTGGCTATACCCATGTGCCGTAAGCCATAGATAACATCAGCCGATATATAATCTGGCGCTATAACGAGATCCGGTTTCAAGGCTATGATTTTCTCCAAAGGATACGAACTCAACACTGGTTTTACCAGCTTTGCGCGCTTCGCCTCTAGCGAATATTCCTCATAGGTAGACAATTTATTAATGCCTGCTAAACGTTCTGGTTCTATAAGTCCTAATAAAATTGTGTCGACCGCAGAAGACAGTGATAAAATCCGTTTTGGATGCTCTGGAACAGCAACTTGAACGCCATCATGACTGTCAACATAACGAGTATATGGCGTTACATTTGCCTCCGATTGAGGTCCACAACCCGCTATACATACACAAAGGAGTATCATCAAACATATGAAAAATCCAATTTTCTTGTTCATGATGATACTCCTTGTATAGTTCTAATTAGTGATTACATAAAGACTAGAATTTTTGAGTATAGCTAAGTTGGTAATTAAATGGTTCATCCCAGTATTCCCAGTCGCCGTTGGAAATAACATTATGACGGTTTAACAAGTTACGTGCATCTAGCCGCAAGGATGAGTTTTCATTGAACTGATAGCCTACGTATGCATTCCAAGCTATAAGATTTGGGTTTGTACCGCCATCGCGGTTCTTCATCCGTTTTGTGACAAAGTTGATGCTAGTACCTGCAGTCCAGGTTGAGCTATTGTAATGGATACCCCCTGTAAATTGCAATTTAGGGTTAGCTTGTTTCCAATAGGTCTTATCGATTTCTCGTTGTTTTGGATTAGAATACGATGCACCCACAGTCATTTTTAAGTGATCTGTTAATTTACGACCATATTGGGCTTCGATACCGACATTTCTATAGCGACCACCATTTACGCGAATCGTGTTTTTACCATTGCTATCCGGTTTCCAAGAGAAGAAGTTTTTAAAGTCCATATAGAAGAGCGCTACTTTCCAGCTATCTTTGTTAGTAATGTGTTTATAGCCTAATTCGTAATTCCAACCTTCTTCAGGTTTCAAATTACGTCCACTAACAGAGGCATAGCCTTTATTAATTTTCTTGAAAGTATCGCTTAAGTTCGGCATTCTAAAGGCTTTACCAACATTTATGTACATGGATGATTCCTTGTTAATACGATGTTCTAATTGGAACTGAGGAATCAATACGCGTTGATTTTTCACAGGGTCTTTAATATCCGAATAACGCAAGCCTAAAATACTAGTCCATTTAGGATTAATTTGATAGGAGTATGTACCATAAACAGCATAACTATTGCGATGTGGATTTCCATAGTAAGGACCCGATGTAGTACGATATGTTTCTCGTTTGCCAAGTACACCGGCAATGAAATAGTCCTTGCCACCGCGGAAGTCCCATTCATGTTGCACATCGAAACCATATTGTCGAGCAATATAGTTGTTATCACTCAACGTATATGTCTTTTTGCTATGTATGCGACTTTTACCATACAAATCTCTATCATTGTAGAAGATTGTACCTGTAGTATTGCCATCTTTATAAACTAAAGACGCATTATTTTTAGTATCTTTATAAGCATATGTTGTAGAGTGAAGCTTTTGCTTAATAGGATTCGTTTCTGTACTCAACTGTCCAAAAGAAGAATTACCTTCAAAGCGACTAAAGTTCAAAGTCAACTTATCATTTAATTTACCGCTCATAAATACACCTAAGGAATTCCCTTTGTTACGAGCTGTATAATATTCATAACCTCTAGCATAAGCACCGATATCGGAGCGGATAGGGGTTTCTGGATCTTGAGCACCAAAGAAGTTACGTTCCACACCAATTAAGAAGCGAGGCGTGCCATAGTTAATTTTATAAGTTTGGCGACCCATATTACCAAAACCTACCGTAGCAGAGCCCCCTTCTTTACTTGGAGTCTTAGTAATTACATTGATAACACCACTCATAGCATCAGCGCCATATAAAGCAGACGCTGCACCTTTTAATACTTCAATGCGTTCAATAGAGCTAGTCGGAATAGAACTAAGGCCGCCCTTGCCATTGAGGTTCATCGGTACCCCATTCATGAGAATCAAAGAGCCCCGTTCAAGACCACGGATATTCACACGGCTATCCATAGCCCCATATTCAAGACCAGATGCACCATAGGAAAAAGACGTAATGCCTGGTACCATATTAACTGCATCAAATGCATTTTTAGCACCGCTATTAGCTAAGTCCTTTTGAGTAATAACATCCATCGCAGCCGGCGTATCTAAATCTAAAAGAGCCATGCGATTTGCTGTTACATTAATAGTATGGATTTCAGATACTCCATTAGTTTCACTCGATGCAGCTATAGTGGGAGTCTTATCAGCACTCACCTCTGCTGCATATCCATTCACAGACAATCCTATCAATGCTAAACCCACAAGTATAGATATACGATGCTTAATTTGTTGTCTCATACCAAATGCCTCACTTAACACATATATACATTCACACAATTATATAAACTACATATTTGTATTATTACACATTTATTTGGCCCGCACAAAACCCATACCCCTACCGCTACTGCATTCTCGGGGGATTGTATCGTTAATACATATTAAAATTTTTGTGTATAACTTAATTCATAATTGAATGGTGCATCCCAGTATTCATAATCTCCATTGGATACCACATTATGACGATTCAAAAGATTGCGTGCATCGAGGCGTAATGTAGCATCTTTGTTAAAGTGATACCCAACGTAAGCATTCCAAAGAGCAATGTTAGGATTCAAGCCGCCATCACGATTGCGCAAACGTTTGGTAACAAAGCTAAAGGATGTACCAGCTTCCCAGGTTGGGCTTTTATAATGAATGCCGGTTGTAAACTGTAACTTAGGAGCCGCTTGTTTCCAATAGGTTTCATTCATTTCCTTTTGTTTTGGATTAGAATAAGAACCACTTACACTCATTTTGAGTCGATCTGACAAATGTCTACTATACTCAGCTTCAATCCCAACATTGTGGAATTTACCACCGTTTACGCGAACGGTTGGGCGACCATTTACATCAGGTTGCCATTGAAAGAAGTTCTTGAAGTCCATATAGAACACGTCCACCTTCCAGCTATCCTTCTTATTAAGACGTTTATAACCTAATTCATAGTTCCAACCCTCTTCAGGCTTAAGATTTTTACCACTTACTGCTGTGTATTGGCGGTTCACGCTACGGAATGAATCACTCAAGCTAGGCATCGTGTAAGCTTTTCCTATATTTAAGTACATGGAGGAAGCTTTATTGATGGTGTGCAACAATTGGAACTGAGGCGTTAATACATGTTGGTCCTTAATAGGATCACTAATGGCTGTATAACGCAAGCCCAAAATGGCAGTCCATTTTGGATTGATTTCACGAGAATAGCTACTGTACACCGCATAGGTATTACGATGAGGCCGTGTATACACAGGGGCCTGTGTGGCACGATAGGTTTCTTGCTTACCTGTAACCCCGGCAATCAGGTAGTCCTTACCGCCTCTAAAGTCCCATTCATGTTGTACATCTATACCATATTGACGAGCTACATAACTGGTTTCGGTCGGCTTGAACTGTTTAGCACTATGAACACGGCTTTCACCACGCATAGTACGGTCATTATAAAACAATGTTCCCGTCGTATTGTCATCCTTATAAGTCAAAGATGCATTGTTGCGGTCATCCTTGTAATGATATGTCGTAGAATGATGAGCCTGTCTCATAGGATTTGTTTCTGTACTAATCAGACCAAAGGAGGAACGGCTTTCAGCGCGAGTATAATTTAAGGTTATTTTATCTGAAAGCTTACCACTCATGAACACGTCTAAGGAATTACCCTTGTTGCGCGTAGTGTAGTAATCATAACCTTTACGGCCTGTATAGTCATACCGCACCGGTGTAGATGGATCTTGAGTCCCCCAGTATTTTCTATCGATACCAACGAGAAATCGATCAGTACCATAAGAAATGTCAAATCTCTTAGAGCCTCGATTACCTACAGCTACCGTAGCAGAACCACCCTCTTTTGACGGCGTCTTTGTAATAATATTGATAACACCACCTAAAGCTTCTGCGCCATATAAGGTAGAGGCCGCCCCCTTTACAACTTCAATACGCTCAATGGCACTGGTAGGTATAGAGCCAATTCCGCTCTTACCATTTAAGTTCATAGGTACGCCGTTTACAAGAACAAGTGCACCGCGGTCGAGGCCACGAATATTCGTACGGCTATCCATGCCACCAAAATCTGCGCCAGACGCACTAAAGGAATTAATGGTTACACCTGGTACATTGGCGACCGCATCAAAGGCAGTCTTAGCGCCACTATTTTGTATATCCTCTTGGGTAATAACAGAAGTCGATACCGGTGTATCTAAATCTAATAACGCTGTACGATTAGCTGTAACATTTATGGTAACTTCTTCTTCATTATTGTTCATTATTACATCTGCAGCATAACTATTAATTGACATAGTAGTTAATGCCATAAGCACTGCTACATAGACTTGTTTATTCATTCGTTTCATCATCCACGCCTCTTTTTTTATTTATTCCATATTATATATAATATTTAATCGTCCATTTGGTAATGTTTGTACCGTGGCGGACACGCCGTAGATGTGTCGGATGGTCTCCTCTGTCAATACTTCATGAGGGGTCCCTGTACACACTACGGAGCCGTCTTTTAGGGCAATGAGACGGTCACAATAGATGGCTGCTAAATTCAAATCATGAATAGCAGACACTACAGTTGCATCGAGACGTTTTACAATCGTCATCAGTTCCAGCTGATACTTAATATCTAAGTGGTTTGTCGGTTCGTCTAGCACTAGGCATTCTGTGCGCTGTGCCAAGGCACGTGCTAAGATAACACGCTGCTGCTCACCACCAGATAAGGTATTAAAATTGCGACTTTCAAAATCACTAAGCCCTACTTGAGACAGCGCATGTCGAGCGATTTCATAGTCATCAATTTGATCTCTATCAAGCAGCCCTTTATACGGGGAACGGCCCATGAGAACCATTTCAAGGACGGAAAAATCAAAGTTAACCGTACTATGCTGTGCCACTACTGCCATTTTTAAGGCCGTATCGCGATGACTTAGAGAACTCATTTCAGTGCCATCAAAGAAAATCTTGCCGTTATTAGGTTTAAGCACTCGATATAAACATTTCAAGAACGTACTTTTACCACTCCCATTAGGACCTATAATTCCAACAAATTCCTTATTTCGTATATCTAGGGAAATATCATGGAGGATCGTTTTCGGGCCAAATGAGACTTGGATATTATCTGTTTGAATATTCATTATTCCCCTCCAAATCCGTAGTTCTTACGCACCAACATATACACAAAGGTTGGTGCACCAATGAGAGAAATGAGAATGCCGATTGGCAATTCTGCGTGAGGAATAATGCAGCGGCACAAGCCATCCGCAATAACGAGGAAAATGCTACCCCCTAATGCGCTGAATGGAATCAAGGTCCAGTGATTCGTGCCGATTGTCATGCGCACAAGGTGAGGAATCAAGAGTCCTACAAAACCAATCATACCCGCAGCGTACACCACAAAGCCAATAATAAGTGAGCTAATAATCAAATAGACTTGTCGATATCTATGCAAATCGCGACCTAAGGTGATGGCCACCTCATCGCCGAGAAGCATAATGTTTAAAACTCTGCTTTGAGACCAAAAGAATAGAATGCTCACGAGTACAACGATGGCAATAAATGGCAACATGTCCCATTTAGCGCCCGCAAAGCTACCCATCAACCAGTACGTAATGGTTTGGATGCCTTCCTTATCGTCCGCCAAATAGACCACAAAACTTGAGAAGGTAGCTTGTTGCACAACTAAGGCTGCCGCACCTTGCTCAATGGCTTTATCTAAGTATTGATGTGCATCAAAATGCTCACCTTTTAATGCAAAGAAAAGTGAGTTAGATACTGATTTACGCGTATCCGTATTGATATTTTCAACAACGGCCTGCCCATCACCAATAAGATTAGCATTTAAAATTTGGGCAAGCTGTTGGGTAGTAAGTTTAATCATTATGTTTATTTTTTTGTTAAATAGGCTTCTGCCACTTCTTGATCGGAGAAATGAAGTGTTTTATCCCCAATGATCTGATAGTTTT
>OGYU01002165.1_pt1 | contig 12940 bp, 12 predicted proteins | sample 1576581 | NCBI WGS metagenome assembly OGYU01 (sample SAMEA3541547, study PRJEB24748) | human gut metagenome | biome: human gut; feature: human-associated habitat; material: faeces | place: China | collected 2012 | reverse complement strand
TCAACTGTGCGGAGGTGGGACGACGAAATCGAATTCTAACGAATTACCGATTTCTATCCCACTCTCATTTTTTCACTTTGTATGTTACGCCCTTTGTATCTTATTTTTACGCTACTTCTTCTGTAAATTGGCTATTATAGAGATCAGCATAGAATCCATTTTGGCTCATGAGTTCTTGGTGGTTGCCTTGCTCGATAATATTTCCATCTTTCATCACGAGAATCAGATCCGCATTGCGGATAGTGGACAAGCGATGGGCGATGACAAAGGAGGTCCGGCCTTCCATGAGTTTGTCCATAGCTTTTTGAATCAACTCTTCCGTACGGGTATCGACAGAAGAGGTTGCTTCATCCAAGATGAGGAGTGGGGCATCCTTCAAGAGGGCACGCGCAATGGTCAAAAGTTGCTTTTGACCAACGGACAAGGTCACTGAATCATCTAATACAGTATCATAGCCATTCGGCAAGGTCCGAATAAAGTGATGGACCCCAACCGCTCGGGTTGCCGCTTCGACCGCTTCATCTGAAATATCGGTTTGATTGAAGACCAGGTTTTCCCGAATAGTCCCTTCAAAGAGCCAGGTATCTTGTAAGACCATCGAAAAGGCATCATGAACTTCTTCACGGCTCATGGCCTTAGTATCCACACCATCGATGGTAATTTTACCAGCTTGAATGTCGTAAAAGCGCATCAAGAGATTGACCATGGTGGTCTTACCAGCACCTGTTGGACCAACAATAGCGACCTTTTCTCCTGGCTTCGCTTCAGCTGTAAAGTCATGGATAATAGTCTTATCTGGTGAATAACCAAAGCGCACATGTTCAAAGGTAACATGACCTTTTGGCGCTTCCAATTGACGTGTTTTTTGGGATTCATCTTCCATTTCTTCTTCGTCCAAGAATTCAAAGACACGCCTCATAGCAGCACTAGCTGATTGTAATTGGGTAATTCCTTGGGCCATTTGACCAATTGGTTGGGTAAAGATGCGGACATAGGTCATAAAGGCCACAATGGTCCCGATAGTAATATCCCCATTAATGGTGAGGACAGCCCCAACGATACAGACCATGACATAACCAAAATTCCCTACAAACTGCATCAAGGGCATCATAATCCCAGAGAAGAATTGGGATTTCCACATGCTTTGATACAAATCTTGGTTGATGGCATCAAAATGATCTTTGGCTTGATGACGGCCATTGTAGGAAATAACAACATTATGTCCACTATAGATTTCTTCAACATAGCCTGAAACTTTGGCAAGATTATCTTGTTGCTGTTTAAACAAAGGCTGACTCTTGACCATAATGATGCTAGAAAGAGCAAAGCCACCAAAAACAGAAAGGATGGCGGTCAAAGCTAAATGCCAGTCCGTCTTAAACATCATAAAGATGGAGCCGATCAATAAGACGACAGAGGAGACCATTTGAACCAAACTTTGGTTAAAGGATTGAGTCATCAAATCCACGTCATTGGTCACACGAGACAAGGTATCTCCTTGTTCATGGCTATCAAAATATTGGAGAGGTACACGATTGATCTTTTCAGCGATGGCATTGCGCAAGCGTTCTGCGAAGCGCTGAATCATCGTTGAGATAATGAAACTACTGCTGTAGGACACCAGTGCTCCAACTCCATAAAGGATAGCCAAGGTTAGGGCAATCGAAGTGATTTTGTCAATATCAATGGCGCCTCCCATCCCTTTTGTGATGGTATCCGTGATTTCTTTTAACTTATCCGGTCCAATAACCGTGATAATACTCGATACGATCGAAAAGAGGATAGCAACTAGGAAAAATAGGTGGAAGCCCTTCAAATAGGGAGAAAGTTGTCTCCAAAGGGACGATTCTTGTTTTGTTTTATGCATGTTCCAACTCCTCCTTAGACAATTGTGAATAGGCAATTTCTTGATAGACTTCATTGGTCGCAAGCAATTCCTTGTGGGTACCTTGACCGACGACCTTGCCTTGATCCAAGACCAAAATCAAATCTGCATCCATAATGGTCGAAATGCGTTGGGCAACGATCAATTTGGTCGTATCTGCCAGCTCTTCTTTCAGAGCTTGGCGCAAGATACGATCCGTTTTGTAATCTAGGGCTGAGAAGGAATCATCAAAGATGAGGATCTCGGGCTTGCGTGCCAGGGCACGCGCAATGGCCAAACGTTGACGTTGACCTCCAGAGAAGTTGCTTCCTCCTTGCGCTACTTCTGTATCCAAGCCCTTCTCTTTTGTGGCAACAAACTCTTTGGCTTGGGCCAATTCAAGAGCTTTCCAGATGGCTTCATCCTCTAATTTTCCTTGGCTACTTTCTCCAAATTCCATATTGGAGCGAATCGTGCCACTAAAGAGCACTGCTTTTTGGGGAATGTAGCCGACTTTATTGTTCAATTCTTGGTGGCTATAGTCCTTGACATTGACGCCATCCACTAAGATCTTTCCTTCTGTCGCATCGTAAAAACGTGGAATTAAATTGACCAGAGTGGATTTACCAGAACCAGTTGATCCAATGAAGGCAACAGTTTGTCCTTTCTGAGCTGAGAAGGTCACATGTTCAATCACCGCACGGGAAGTCCGTCCATAGCGGAAGGAAACATCTTGAAATTCTACTGTACCTGCTTGGCCTGTTGTTTCTTTTGACTCACTTGGGAAGGCTACAGACGGTTCAAGAGCCAAGACCTGATTAATCCGTTTTGCGGATACTAGTGCACGAGGAAGAATAATCAAGATGGCCACCATCATCATAAAGCCAACGACAACCTGCATAGCGTAAGAAGAAAAGGTGATCATATCTGAGAAGACCTTGGTCCGATCCGCTAATGCAGGACTGGTGAAGATCTTTGTAGGATCTTTTGGCATGGCGATATCATTGATCAAGTGCGCCCCAATCCAGTAGATAGCAAGGGTCAACCCACTTGATACCACTGTCATGACAGGGTTCATCAAAGACATCAAACGATAAACAAAGAGATTTAGACGGGTTAAGCCCTTGTTTTCAGCCTGGAATTTCTCATTTTGATAAGCTTCTGCATTGTAGGCGCGAACCACTCGCACCCCAGTCAAACTCTCCCGTGTCGTCGCATTCAAAGCATCGGTCAAACCTTGAACCTTTTGCTGGCGCGGAAAGGCAATAAGAACCAGAACAGATAGCAGAATCAAGACCATCAAGACCGCAATCCCAACAGAAGTTGTCCAGGCACTGCTCTTGCCCCAAATCTTGGTCAAGGCCCAAATCGCCATAATAGGCCCACGCGTCACGACCTGCATCCCCATGACAATCATGATTTGTAACTGGGTCAAATCATTGGTCGTCCGAGTCAAGAGAGAGGGAACGGAGAATTTCTTGATCTCTGCATCAGAGTAATCCATCACCTGGTGGAAAATCTCTCCTCGAAGCCGCGTCGTAAAGCTGGCAGCGACTCGTGAAGCCAAAAAGCCCACAAGAACTGCCATCAAAAAGCTTCCAAAAGAGAAGAGCAACATCTTACTCCCTGGCTCCATGATATCAGAAACCTTGGTCCCCTCCTTAGCTAAGAGGGTCGTAATATCGGACAAGTATTCCGGGGTCTTTAAATCCATCCAAACTGCCAGACAGATAAAGACCGTACTAAGGGCAATCATGCCCCATTCTTTGGCGGTTAACCGCCGAAACATATTGATCATTCCTCGCTCCTTTTTTTCATATTCTCATAAAATTGATGCATAACCTTGAAAAAGATAGCCAATTCTTCTTCTGATACACCCGCTACTAGACTCCGTTCTACCTCTTCAAAGAATTGCTTCATGTCATTCAAATTGGCTTTCACACTGTCTGTTAGGTAGACATACTTGGCCCGTTTATCGGTCGGACTAGCCTCTAAATAAATAAAGCCATTTTTCTCCATCCGCTTGATCAGGTTACTCGTCACGGATTTTGCGATATGAAGTTCCTGCTCAACATCCCGAATCAAGGTCACTTTTCCCTCCTTTTCACGATGAGATAAGAATCTCAATACCTGACCTTGTGGTCCTGCGCTAAATTCAAACCCTCTCTTCTTGGCCTCTCTTTCCACCATGAGGTGAATGAGATGGCCAATTTTTTTTAATTCTTGTAATGGCTTTTCCATCATTCCTCCAAATAGTTCTCATAAGAACCTTAAAGTTACTATGAGAACTATTTTAGCACAAAAAAGATCCCTGTCAAGAAAAAAGTTTCTATAAGAACTAAAAAAATGGAGCCGAATCGACTCCATCCTTCATCTTTAGATAATAATGCCTTCTAGATGATCCATTTCGTGCTGACAGATCTGGGCCGGAAAGCCTGACAAATGAATTGTTTTTGCATTCCAATTCACATCTCGATAGGTCACTGTAATCTCCTCATAACGGGTGGTCGGCCGACTCCCTACCAAGGACAAGCATCCTTCTTCTGTTTGGTAAGGCTTTTTCTTTTCAAGGAGAACAGGATTAAACAGGACCAAATTTTCACTTCCTATTCGGATGATAATCGCCCGTTTTTTCACCCCGATCATATTAGCCGCTAAACCAACACACTCAAGGAGATGAGCATTTAAGGTGTCCTGCAAATCCAAAGCCAAGGTGCGATCCTCAGGTGCCGCTTCTTCTGACTTTTGACCCAAGAATAAGACATCTTTTACAATATTCTTTTTCATTCCTTCCTCACTTCTTGATAGATAGACGAAAGAAGAGAGTGGGACAGAAATCGGTAATTCGTTAGAATTCGATTTCGTCGTCCCACCTCCGCACAGTTGAGTAGGGCTGTAAAAGCTGATGAAATCAGCGTAGTAGAGCCCACTCAACCACTGCGTCTTGCTCGACAATCCAAAAATAATTGAGAGGCTAGGACTTTTGTCCCAGCCTCCTCGCTCTTGTTTCTAACCTCTAAGAGACAATTGCTTCTTATTTTTTAAGCTTCTCGCTCACTTCTTTTGCAAGGACAAAGTTCCCCAAGGTCGCTGAACCATTGCCGGCAACTGCAGGTGTCACAATATAATCTCTCACATCTGGTACAGGGAGGTAACCGTTCAAGAGGGCAGTAAATTTCGTGCGAACACGATCTAACATATGTTGTTGAGCCATGACTCCTCCTCCAAAGACTACGACGTCTGGGCGGAAGGTAACTGTCGCATTCACTGCTGCTTGTGCGATGTAGTAGGCTTGAATATCCCATACATTGCTGTTGAGTTCAATGTTTTCCCCACGAATACCCGTACGAGCTTCGAGACTAGGACCAGCCGCAAGACCTTCCAAACAGCCATTGTGGAAAGGACAAACACCCTTGAATTCTTTTTCCACATCCATTGGGTGTTGAGCCACATAGTAGTGTCCCATTTCTGGGTGTCCAGCTCCCCCGATAAACTCACCACGTTGGATGACACCAGCTCCGATTCCTGTTCCGATTGTATAGTAAACCAAGTTTTCGATATGGCCACCCGCGTTATTGCGTGCGACCACTTCTCCATAGGCAGAACTATTCACATCTGTCGTGAAATAGATAGGTACATTCAAGGCACGGCGGAAAGCCCCAACGATATCTACATTGGCCCAATTTGGTTTTGGAGTCGTTGTGATGAAACCATAAGTGTTTGAATTTGGATCGATATCAATTGGTCCAAATGATCCAATCGCAAGCCCAACTAGATCCTCAAATTTTGAGAAAAATTCAATACACTTATCAATCGTCTCAATTGGCTTGGTTGTTGGAAATTGTACTTTTTCCACAACATTATAGTTTTCATCACCAACTGCACAAACAAATTTTGTACCGCCAGCTTCCAAACTTCCATATAATTTTGTCATGTTGGCTCCTTTTTTATTATGAAAAATATCCTGTATTTATTATAGCATATTTTGTAGTCAATCTTTTTCTCTTCTCTAAAGAAAAAACACACTTTTTTTGAGAAATAAAATTCAAGGACTGGAGATGATAGACCAGTCCTTGAGAACTTATTTTTCGATTAAGCTTTGACTTCGATGATCGCATCACCCTTCGCAACAGATCCAGTTGCAACAGGTGTGACAGAAGCATAGTCAGCTGTGTTAGTGACAATCACCATAGTTGTGTCTTCCAGACCAGCTGCGGCAATTTTCGCTGCATCAAATGTACCAAGGACATCACCAGCTTTGACTTTATCGCCTTGAGCTACTTTTTGATCAAATCCTTCACCATTCATTGATACCGTATCAATACCAACGTGGATCAAGATTTCAGCACCATTAGCTGTTTTCAAACCGTAAGCATGTCCAGTCGCAAAAGCAATAGTTACTTCAGCATCAGCTGGTGCATAGACAACGCCTTCAGTTGGTTTGATAGCAATCCCTTGTCCCATCGCTCCACTTGAGAAGACAGGATCATTCACATCAGCAAGCGCTACTGTACTACCAACGATAGGAGAGATGATCGTTTCATCTTGAAGAGATGCAGGAACAATTCCAGTTGTTTCTTCTTCAATAATAGCTTCTGCTTCTTTGTCCTCTGCAGGAACTGATGAAGCTTCATCTTCATAACCAAACATATAAGTCAAACCGAAACTTAGGGCAGTTGTAAATACAACCATAAATACATATTTCAATAATTGACCGTTTAGATAGAGAAGCGTTCCTGGAATAATTGTAATACCAAATCCTGTACCAGCAAGATTTAACATAGATGCAATCCAACCACCTACTGCACCTGCTCCCAAAGCAATAACGAATGGTTTCACATAACGCAAGTTTACACCAAAGATTGCAGGCTCAGTAATACCTAACAAGGCAGAGATAGTTGCAGGAAATGCTAGAGCTTTCACTTTTTGAGATTTAGATTTCACTGCCACTGCTAAAGTAGCTCCAGCTTGTGCAGTCATAGCCGCTGTAATAATTGCATTAAATGGATCTTTTTTATCTGCAGTAATTAATTGTGATTCAAGAAGATTAAAGATATGATGGACGCCGGTAACGACAATCAACTGATGAACGCCACCAATAAGAAGACCTGCAAGACCAAATGGTAAATTCAAAATAAACTTAGTTACATTTAGTACATATTCTTCGATACTGTGGAAGAATGGACCAATAATAAACAAAGCGAGGAATGACATGATTGTCAATGTGAATAATGGAACCAATAACAAATCTAAGACATCTGGAATTTTCTTATGGAGCCACTTTTCAAGTTTCGCACCAATTAGACCAACGAAGAAAGCGGGAAGAACTGAGTTCTGGAATCCAACCACATGATGGAAGATACCAAAGTATGTTGCTGCTTTAGAAGGATCTTCCGCTACAACCCACGCATTTGGAAGTGTCGGACTAACCATCATCAAACCAATTACAATCCCAAGAACAGGATTTCCTCCGAATACTCGGAATGCAGACCATGAAATCAAGGCTGGGAAGAAGGCAAACGCGGTATCAGTTAAAATTGTTGAATAGGTATAAAAATCAGTAGATTTAAATGCATCTGCTGTTGTGCCAAACAAAGCCAAAACCTGGTCTTGAGCAATGGCACCACGAATCCCCATAAACAATCCAGTCGCAACAATTGCTGGTAGAATTGGAACAAAAACGTCTCCAAAGGTACGGATCGCGCGTTGGAACCAGTTTCCTTGTTTAGCGGCTTCTGCTTTCATTTCATCTTTTGATGATGTTGGTAAGCCAAGAGCTACTACTTCATCATAGATCTTGTTTACAGTACCAGTACCAAAGATGATTTGGTATTGACCTGAGTTAAAGAAAGCACCTTGTACTTTTTCAATGTTCTCAACAACATCTTTGTTGATTTTTGATTCATCTTTTACCATCACGCGAAGACGAGTCGCACAGTGAGCAACACTGCTAACGTTCTCAACCCCACCGATTGCATCGATGACCTGCTTTGCAATTTCTGTATTTGACATTTTGCAAAAATCTCCTTATTTTTTTGTAATGTAAACGGTTAAATCGTTTCTACGTTTTTAATTGTACCACGTATTGAAAATATGTCAAGCGTTTTGCAGGATTTTTTTGAAACTTTTTTGGACTTTTTGACACCTTTTGACAGTATGAAACTATTTTCATTTTAAAACAGGCCTGTACTACGCTTTTTAGCACTTTAAATCAGACTTTTATTTTCATTTTCTTTCATATTTTCATAAATTTTCAACTTCTCCTCTTTTCTTCAGGTTGCAAAATAGCTGTCAATCGTTTGACATTTTTTGCCATTTTTTTCATTTATCGCTTGCATTTTTAATAGGAAATCGGTACTATGGAAGTAAGAAAAAATTCGGAGGAATAAAATGGAATGGACAACTGAACGTCGTTACAGACGTTACGAAGACTGGACAAAAGAGGAAAAGCAAGCCATCCAAGATCATATGGCCAAATCTCCTTGGCATACACACTATCATGTTGAGCCAAAAGCTGGTCTCTTAAATGATCCTAACGGTTTTTCCTACTTTGATGGAAAATGGATCTTGTTTTACCAAAATTTCCCATTTGGTGCAGCCCATGGGTTAAAATCATGGGTACAAACAGAAAGTGAAGACTTGGTTCATTTCAAAGAAACTGGTGTAACGCTTCTTCCAGACACAGATCTGGATAGCCACGGAGCTTATTCTGGTTCTGCTATGCAGTTTGATGACAAACTTTTCTTATTCTATACTGGAAATGTTCGTGATGCTGAATGGGTCCGTCATCCCTACCAAGTCGGTGCTTTAATGGACAAAGAAGGAAAGATTGAAAAAATTGACAAAATCTTGATTGATCAACCGGCTGACTCTACGGATCACTTTCGTGACCCACAGATTTTTAATTTCAAAGGTCAATTCTACGCTATCGTTGGTGGTCAAGACCTTGAGAAGAAAGGATTCATCCGTCTCTATAAGGCTGTAGATAATGACTATTCCAACTGGGTTACAGTCGGTGACTTGGATTTTGCAAACGATCGGACAGCTTATATGATGGAATGTCCCAACCTAGTCTTTGTAGGAGACCAACCCGTTCTCCTATACTGCCCTCAAGGCTTAGATAAAGCCGTTCTCGATTATGACAATATCTATCCAAATATGTACAAGATTGGGGCAAGCTTTGACCCAGAAAAGGCCAAAATGGTTGATGTATCTGAATTGCATAATCTCGACTATGGTTTTGAAGCCTATGCCACTCAAGGATTTAATGCTCCCGATGGACGTGCCTATACTGTTAGCTGGCTAGGTCTTCCAGACGTTTCTTATCCAACGGATTCCTATGACTACCAAGGAGCTCTCTCACTGGTCAAAGAATTAACCATCAAAGATGGCAAGCTCTACCAATACCCAGTTGAAGCCATCAAAGACTTGCGCGCTGAGAGTGAGGAATTTGCCAACAAGGCACAAACCAAGAACTGCTATGAATTGGAATTGCAGTTTGAAAAGGATAGCCAGAACGAAATCGTCCTCTTTGCCGATGCAGAAGGGAAGGGCTTAGCTCTCACATTTGATCTGGCTAAAGGATTGGTCACAGTCGATCGAAGCCAGGCTGGTGAGCAATATGCCCAAGAATTCGGTGCGAGCCGTAGCTGCACAATCGCTAACCAAGCAACAACCGCTAATATTTTCATTGACAATTCGATTTTTGAAATCTTTATCAATAAAGGAGAAAAAGTATTTTCTGGTCGGGTCTACCCACATGCAGATCAAAATGGAATCTTGATCAAGTCTGGAACCCTTACTGGAACTTACTACGAACTTGATTATGGTCGCAAAGCTAACTGATGTCGCCAAACTCGCCGGTGTCAGCCCTACTACTGTCTCACGGGTCATCAATAAAAAAGGATACCTGTCTGAGAAAACGATTCAAAAAGTCCAAGAAGCCATGCGAGAATTAGGCTATAAACCTAACAATGTTGCTCGAAGCCTCCAAGGAAAATCAGCCAAGTTAGTCGGCTTGATCTTTCCCAACATCAGCAATGTTTTCTATGCTGAATTAATCGACAAACTAGAACACCAACTCTTCAAACATGGCTATAAAACCATCATCTGCAATAGTGAGCACGACTCCGAGAAAGAGCGCGAATATATTGAGATGTTGGAGGCTAACCAGGTAGATGGCATCATTTCAGGAAGTCATAATTTGGGCATTGAAGATTACAACCGGGTAACTGCTCCTATCATTGCTTTTGACCGCAACCTCTCCCCAGAAATTCCGGTTGTTTCTTCAGACAACTATGCTGGTGGAGTGCTAGCAGCAGAAACTTTAGTAAAAACCGGAGCCCGAAATATTATCATGATCACAGGTAATGACAACTCTAACTCCCCAACTGGCTTGCGTCATGCGGGATTTGCATCAGTTCTACCTGAGTCCATGATCATCAATGTTTCCAGTGATTTCTCCCCTATTCGCAAAGAAATGGAAATCAAACAGATTTTAACCCACCACAAACCAGACGCTATTTTTGCCTCCGATGATTTGACGGCGATCTTGATCATGAAAGTCGCTAGAGAATTAGATATTCAGATTCCTCAGGATTTGAAAGTGATTGGTTATGATGGAACCCAGTTCATCGAGACCTATACACCTGAACTGACAACCATCCAACAACCCCTCGAAGACATTGCTATCCTCATGGTGGATCTTTTACTCCAAAAGATCGAAGGAAAAAAAGTAGCGACTACCGGTTATTTCTTGCCCGTTAGTCTCCACTCTGGAAAAAGTGTCTAAAAGCAATATCCCCTCAGTAGAAACTGTGGGGATATTTTTTACCAAAAAAAGAGCCATCGGCTCTTTTTTAATTATTCTTCTGTCACAAATTGACTGAGGACACCGTTGACAAATCGTGAAGAGGTTTCATCTGAAAAGGCCTTGGCCAATTCCACCGCTTCATTGACTGCGACGATCTGTGGTGTATCAAACTCTGTCATTTCATAAATTCCCAGACGAAGGATATTTTTCTCTACCAAGGTCAAGCGCTCAACAGTCCAGCCGGTTTTCAAATGTTGACCGATTTGTTGGTCTAGTTGATCTTTTGACTGATAGACACCCGTCACGAGATTCATGAGAAAGGCAGGAAGATCGACTTCTTTGTCTTCTGCTAGGTCCTTGTCATGTAGATAAGCAAAGCGACAAGCTTCAACAATGTCTCCATCGTATTCCAAGGCCATCAAGGCTTGGAAGGCACGCTCACGCAAATCTCGACGTGATTCTAATAAAATTTCATCAGTCATTGAGGAAGTCCTCATTAAACAAGTCTTTCAAGTCTGGTTTTGGAGATTTTTCCGTTGCGATACCAACAACGTGAATGTTGACAGCATCCAAGGTTACATCTGCCATATCATAAACTGCAGACTTAACCGCTTTTTGAATGGCTACAGCGACAGATGGTACAGCCACTCCATATTCTAAATAGAGATAGATGTCTACTGAAACTTGACCATCTTCTTCTGTATGAAGGTAGACGCCACGTCCAAGGGAGCGTTTGGATAAGCTATCTGAAACACTCTTGTTTTCAAGCGAATAGACACCCTCTACTTTTGCTGTCGCAATCGCAATAATTTTTTCTAATACACGTGGTGCAATAACGATGTCACCAAATTGTTCAGTTGCCATAGAAGTTCCTTTCTATTTGACACCCTGAGATGTCTCTTATGCACGAGAAACGTAAGTTCCTTCAGTAGTGTTAATGACCAATTTTTGTCCAGCTTCGATGAAGTCAGGAACGTTTACGACCAAACCAGTTTCCATTGTAGCAGGTTTACCAGAACCAGTCACTGTAGCACCTTTGATAGATGGTTGAGTTTCTGCAACAGTCAATTCAACAGTTGTAGGAACCGTCACACCGATCACTTCGCTTCCGTAGAATTGAATTTTTACTTCTGAGTTTTCAAGGATGTAAAGCAATTCTTGTTCTACGTTCACCACTGGAATTTCATATTGGTCATATGTTTCAGTATTCATGAAGTAGGCTGTATCATCCATTTTGTACAAGTATTGAGCTGGAACAGTTTCGATAATCGCTTGTTCAAATTTTTCTTCTGGACGGTAGCTTGTATCAAATGTTGAACCAGTACGGACATCACGCAATTTCATACGCATGATAGTGTTTCCTTTACCTGGTTTGTGGTGGCTAGCTTCCAAAACGCGGATCAATTTTCCGTCAGCTGTTTCAAAAGTCATACCAGCTTTCAATTTACTTGCTTCGATCATGTTTTATTACCTCTTTTTTAAAAATAGATTACTCTTTATTGTAACACACTATTTGATTTTTCTCAAACAGCAATTTCCTCTTTTTAGGAAGGACTGAACGCAGGAAGAGAGGACAGGGACGAGTCCATGAAATCTCTAGACCTCTCATTATCGCTTCCCTAATCCTTATTGGTCTACAGGCACAATATTGCCATCCGCATCTTTGGTGACATGGACATATTTTCCATCAACTTCAATGTAGAAGGTATGTGGCTTGTCTGGAGCTGGAGAGGCTTGTTTTTGAAGGTCATTGCCAAGAGCTTGTCCTAGGTTCATCCCCATGATCATGTTCATGCCATTGCCACCTTCATTTTTAGCGGCTGCCACCAGGGCTTCATTACGGGCACGACGCTCTTCAATTTCGATGGTATTGTACTTCATCGCTGCCAATTCACTGTCCAGTTTATTGACCTTGGCCATACTGTCTGCATCGTAGCTCAAATCTTCGATGAGGACATTGGTTAATTCGATACCATATAATTCTGTCCAAGTTTTGTTGACTTCGCGTTTTGCGACTTCATTGAAGACGTCTTGATCTGCATTGATATTGTAGATGTCTGCCTTATTTTCAGCTGTATATTTTGAAATAGCAACTGCAATTTTTGGCGCTAAGTTTTGGCGCAAGGTTCCCTGAGCCACATCTTCCAAGGTAAAGGGTTTGTCAGCAGTAATTTGGCGGCTGACTACACTGACGTAAAAGAGTACAGGATCTGCTACTTTAACACAGAAAAGCGACCAATGCACAAACACCAGTCGCTATCAGT
>OGYU01002163.1_pt1 | contig 12953 bp, 13 predicted proteins | sample 1576581 | NCBI WGS metagenome assembly OGYU01 (sample SAMEA3541547, study PRJEB24748) | human gut metagenome | biome: human gut; feature: human-associated habitat; material: faeces | place: China | collected 2012 | reverse complement strand
CAAACAAAGTAGATTTCGCAGTTATTTTCACAGTTAACAAAGCTAACCCGAATGGTGATCCACTTTCTGGCAATCAACCTAGAATTGATTTTGGCCGACCTTGAATCAATTAACAAACGTTATGCGCGTGTCGAAAAAATTGCTCGTACACAAAAAGATAAAGATTCTGTGGCAGAGTTTAATATTCTTCAAAAGATTAAACCTGTTCTAGAAGATGGTAAGTCTGCACGTACGATTGATTTTACTGAGGAAGAGCAAAAAATTGTTAAGGGACTCTTCCTCTTGACAACAAAACCAGTACTTTATGTGGCTAACGTTGATGAAGACCAAGTCGCAAATCCTGATGATATTGATTATGTCAAACAAATTCGTGAGTTTGCAGCGACTGAAAATGCAGAAGTAGTTGTTATCTCGGCACGTGTTGAGGAAGAAATTTCTGAATTGGATGATGAAGACAAAGAGATGTTCTTGGAAGACCTTGGTTTGACAGAATCAGGAGTTGATAAACTGACACGCGCAGCCTATCACTTGCTTGGTCTAGGAACTTACTTTACTGCTGGTGAGAAAGAAGTGCGTGCTTGGACCTTTAAACGCGGCATCAAGGCTCCACAAGCAGCAGGAATTATCCACTCTGACTTCGAGAAAGGCTTTATCCGTGCTGTAACCATGTCTTACGATGATCTTATTAAATATGGTTCTGAGAAAGCTGTTAAGGAAGCTGGTCGCCTTCGTGAAGAAGGAAAAGAATATGTTGTTCAAGATGGCGACATCATGGAATTCCGTTTCAACGTTTAGAAAATAAAAAATAGTGCACAAGGCTGAAAAGTATTTTTCAGTCCTTTTGCTGTTTATCAAAGAGGAGAAATAATGACAAAATTAGTAGTTGGCTTGGGAAATCCTGGTTCAAAATACCATGAGACACGTCACAATGTTGGGTTTATGGCTATTGACCTAATGGCTAAGGAACTGGGATTAACCTTTTCTGAAGAAAAGACCTTTAAGGCTGAAGTGGCTTCGACCTTTTTAAACGGTGAGAAGGTTTATTTTGTGAAACCCACAACCTTTATGAATCTATCAGGTCTAGCTGTTAGAGCATTGCTAGCTTATTACAATATTCCTATAGAGGATTTTATCGTCATTTACGATGACTTAGATATGGAAGTTGGGAAATTACGCTTTCGTCAAAAAGGTTCAGCAGGTGGTCATAATGGGATTAAATCTATCATTGCTGAAACTGGCACTCAAGAATTTGACCGTATAAAAATTGGTATTGGCCGCCCACAGAAAGGAATGACGGTCGTTAATCATGTCCTTGGAAAATTTAGTGAAGATGATTATGCCACAATTTTACTGACTTTAGACAAGGTAGAGACGGCCCTCAATCATTACCTTAAAACCAATGATTTCGAAGACACCATGAGGCGTTATAATGGCTAATACCCTATTAGATCTTTTTGAGAAGAATCCTCAATTGCTTGAGTGGCGTGATAAAGTAACTTTATTGAGTAGACAGTTGGTTATGGGATTTTCTGGTTCCAGCAAGGCAGTTGTCATGGCATCTGCCCTTTCTGAGCAGGTTCCTAAGATTCTAATCGTTACTTCAACACAAAATGAAGCTGATCAACTAACAGGAGATTTGTCAGCTATCTTAGGAGAGGATAAGGTTTATTCTTTTTTTGCAGATGATGTAGTAGCTGCAGAGTTTATCTTCGCTTCACCAGAAAAGACCCATTCTCGTCTCGAAAGTCTTAATTTTTTAATAGATAAAGAGGCAAGTGGAATCTTGGTTACGAGTTTAGTTGGTACTAAGTTACATTTGCCTAATCCTGAGGTTTATAAAGACTCTCGCATTGACTTAACACTAGGGGAAGAACATGATTTAGAGGCTCTCAGTAAGCATCTGACTCATATTGGATACCAAAGGGTAGAGCAGGTTCTCTCACCTGGTGAGTTTAGTCGTAGGGGCGATATTTTAGATATTTATGAACTGACTGCAGAACTCCCCTACCGTTTAGTCGCTACGGAATTTACCAGCTCTTCACTAAACACGCGACTCATAGGCACTCAGAATTTCAACTGTTTGACATATTCATGACCTATATCGAAGGCATGATAGTTCATCTGCACCACTTCTTCGCCTTTTGATGCAAAAATACGGCCTACACTTTCGCGCAGGACTTCTGCATCCAGGATTTTCAGGAAAGGAGCGGCAGCCCCTAACAGAATAACATTGGCCGACTTAGGCATGTGGTTTTCTTTCGCCAGATTTTCCACATCCAGCACCACCACATGAGGCTGTGACTTCAATTCCTGCATCAGCTTTTCTTCGTCCGGATAGTTCGGAATGTTTTTAAAAGGAGCAGCCGAAGTGATAATCCATCCGTCTTTCGACAGATACGGCAGGTAGCGCAAAGCTTCCATCGGCTCCAGTGAGATAATCATATCCGCCGTTCCCAAGGCAATCAGGTCGGAAGCAATCGGGGCATCCGACAAGCGAAGGTTAGACTGCACATCCCCTCCGCGCTGACTCATTCCATGTACTTCGGCCTGTTTCAAGTTCAACCCTAAATGAAGAGCTGCTTCTCCGATAATCGTAGCGATGGACAAGATTCCCTGTCCGCCAACTCCTGAAAGTATAATATCTGTTTTCATTGTTTCTGTGCTTTTTGCTGTTTCAGTTTCCGGTTTAAAGTCTGCATACATTCCCTACGCGGAATAATGACAGATACACCGTTGTATTCTATTTCCTCACGAATAACACGGGTAATTTCTTCCATGTTCTTAGAAAGCGGCACAACTACCCGTACGTGCTCCGGTTCTACTCCCAAGCCCAGACAAATGGCTTCGAACTTATTGGTTCCGGCTGAATCCTGGCCACCAGTCATAGCGGTAGTCAGGTTATCAGAAATCACCACCGTGATATTGGACTTGTCATTCACGGCATCCAGCAGACCTGTCATTCCAGAGTGAGTAAATGTGGAGTCGCCAATCACTGCAATAGACGGGAACAAGCCTGCATCCGCAGCCCCCTTGGCCATGGTAATGGAAGCTCCCATATCCACGCAACTGCTCAATGTACGGAACGGAGGAAGTGCGCCCAGTGTATAGCAACCGATGTCACCGAAAATCTTGGCATCCGGATATTCGGCAGCTACTTTATTCAAGGCATCATATACATCACGGTGTCCACAACCCTTACACAAAGCAGGAGGACGAGGAACTACATTCTGAGCGGCAGCATAAACCTGTTCGCAAGAAAGTCCCAAAGCCTGACGCACATTATCCGGCGTCAGTTCTCCCGTACGAGGCAATTCACCACTTAAACGACCTTTCACCACATATTTAGAAGGAAGAATACCTTTCAGCTGTTCTTCAACAAAAGGCTGTCCGTCTTCTACTACCAGAATCTCTTTGCAAGAGTCGGCCAGACGGGTCAAGGTTTCCACCGGTAAAGGATACTGTGAAATCTTCAGCAAAGGATACGGACATCCATCCGGATAGGTTTCCATCACGTAATTGTAACCAATTCCACAAGCCACGATTCCCTTCTCAGCCATACCTTCCTGACCTGCCAACCGATTAAATGCAGACTGTTCAGCCTCATCACGCAACTTTTCTTGAGTAGCGATGGCTTCCACATACCGGCGGCGGGCATTACCGGGCAAGAGTACCCAATCAGAAGGAACCGACGGACGCCCCGTGCAAGTCACTTCCTTTCCTGATTCCTGCACTTCGACTGCCGCACGAGAGTGTGCCATGCGGGTAGTAATGCGCATCAGTACCGGCGTACGCATTTGTTCCGAAAGGTCGTATGCATACGACATCATGTCGTAAGCTTCCTGCTGGGAAGACGGTTCCAGAATCGGAATCAGGGCAAACTTGCCGTAAAAACGGGAATCCTGCTCATTCTGAGAAGAATGCATAGACGGGTCATCGGCAGCCAGTACCACTACCCCTCCGTTCACGCCTGTAATGGCAGAATTGACAAATGCGTCTGCACATACGTTCATTCCCACGTGTTTCATGCAGACCAAGGCGCGTTTTCCTACATAAGAAACACCCAATGCAGCCTCCATGGCTGTTTTTTCATTGGTGCACCAGCTGCTGTGCAAACCGCGTTCTTTTGCTATAGGAGAGTTTTGAATATATTCCGTAATTTCAGTAGAGGGAGTTCCCGGATAAGCATACACTCCCGAAATCCCCGCGTGAATAGCTCCCAGCGCAATGGCCTGGTCGCCCAACAATAAGCGTTTATTTTTCATATAATATAGAAATTAATTCAGTGTAAAAGAGTCGGCATCGTTCAATACCGGGAATTTTTTCCGGAACGATTGCAGTTCCTCCATATCAATCACAACTTCTGCAAAGCCTTCTTCCCCATCCGCACAGGCAGAAAGTGTTTTACCATACGGGTCTATGCCCGCTGTTCCTCCGCTATATTCGCAATAGGGATCCTTCCCGACCCGGTTTACCCCCAGTACATAGCACTGGTTCTCGATGGCACGGGCACGCAACAAAGCTTTCCAGGCTTCCACTCTGGGCGAAGGCCAGCTGGCTACATAAATCGCCGCATCGTAGTCGCCCCGGTTGCGTGACCATACCGGGAAACGCAGGTCATAGCAAACTTCCAGCAGGAAACGAACACCACGGAAATTCACAACCACCCGTTCCTGTCCGGCCGTATAGTGTTTGTCTTCCCCTCCATACGTAAACAGATGCTTTTTATTGTACCACTGCACGTTTCCGTCAGGATGCACAAAATAGAAGCGGTTATAGAACTTTCCGTTTTCCTCGACCGAAACACTTCCGGCAATCGCACAATTACGTTCGGCAGCTTTTTGCTTCATCCACCGAAGGGTAGCACTATCGGATGATTCGGCAATGCCTTCCGGCGAAGTACAAAATCCGGTGGAAAACATTTCCGGTAGAACAAACAAGTCTGTTCCTTGTGCGTGGGCACTGATGAGTTTATCCATGTAAGCCACATTGGCTGCAGGATCGGCCCAACAAATATCTGTCTGTAATAAAATAACTTTCATGCTTTTCATTCATTAGAAACGCCCAAAGGTAACAAATTAATCATAGAAACCAAAAATTAGCATCAAAATACTTTAAAGACACACGTAATTGTATATTTCTGCAAACGCTTATACAAAAATACCTCGACACGTTGCTGTCAAGGTCTCGACTCGAACGTGACGAGACATCCGCACGAACGTGTCAAGACCTCGTCACGTACGTGTCAAGGTAAAAACGTCAAAGCCACGATGATAAAACCCTAGCCTGCTGCCTGTTTTTCACGCAAGAGTCGTGGCTTTTTATTCTAAAAGAACCTTATAAATAGGGATTATTTGCAAAATGTTTTTTATTTTTGTGCCCAGAATGAGTTAATATACTAACAAATGAACGTATTAGAATTAAGCGAACAGGAAATAATCAGACGTAACAGCCTGAATGAGTTGAGAGCAATGGGGATTGAACCATACCCTGCTGCCGAGTATGTAACCAACGCTTTTTCGACTGACATAAAAGCCGAATTCAAAGATGATGCTGAACCTCGCAAAGTATCCGTTGCAGGACGTATCATGTCTCGTCGTGTAATGGGAAAAGCGTCTTTCATTGAATTACAGGATTCTAAAGGCCGTATACAAGTATATATAACCCGCGATGATATCTGTCCGGATGAAAACAAAGATTTATATAATGTAGTTTTCAAACGCTTGCTGGATTTGGGCGATTTCGTAGGAATCGAAGGTTTTGTATTCCGTACCCAAATGGGCGAAATCTCTATCCATGCACAGAAACTGACTGTATTGTCGAAATCAATTCGTCCGCTCCCGATTGTAAAATACAAAGATGGAGTGGCTTACGATAAGTTTGAAGACCCTGAACTCCGTTACCGTCAGCGCTATGTAGACTTGGTAGTAAACGATAAGCGATAAACAATTGGACTATTATTGAAGAATTTATCAAGGAGTACCAAAAGAACAATCACGACTGTAAGTGGGTAGAGAAGGTAAAGAACTGGCAATGACCATTTAATCAACTCAGAAAGACCACCAAAGTAGAAGAATAAAGCAATCAAGGTAAAGATACTTGCCCAAGCAACGTGAGACAATTTTGGTTGTAGTTTGTGGAAATATTCTGCGCAGGCTGTGATTAGCCCTGTTGCTGTCGTTAAGCAAGCAAGGAAAATTGCTGCCGCAAGAACTGCTCGTCCAGTGTTTCCAAGATAGAAATAAGCTGCTTGTCCTAAAACGTTTCCACCATCAATAGCAGCGCCATTAAATGTAAATTGTCCGTTAGTAAGTGTAAATAAGCTTTGTGATGTTGCACCGATACGAGACACAAAAATGTAAATAAGCGCAAGCAATATGGTTGCAATGATACCAGATTTGAAGGTCAAAAGAGCGACTTCTGACTGATTTTTGGCACCGTGTTGTTTACTAGCATTGATAACGATAATGGCAAAAGCAAGGGAGGCAAGGGCGTCCATTGTACCATATCCTTGAATGAGCCCCGCAACAAAAGGGACGTCTTTAAAGGCATTACTAATATCGTTAGCGGCGTTATAAGCAGTACCAATGTCACCAGCTGGTTTGACAAAGGAAGCAATCACCAAGATTGCAAGAATGATAAGAAGCGCAGGTGTCAAATATTTCCCAATACGATCAGCAATCTTGCTTGGTTTAATGGCTAAAATGTACGAAAGACCAAAAAAGAGCAAACCGTAAGCAATTTTTACACCAATGCTATCACCTAAAATTGGTTGAATCCCAATCGAGAATGAAGTAGCACCTGTCCTTGGAATCGCAAAGAAAGGTCCAATTGACAAATAGAGGGCAATCGAAAATAACAAGGCATAGTGGCGTGAAACAGGGCGTGCAAAATCCTCGACGTCGCTAGCACCAGAATAAGCAACAGCAACGACTCCAAGCAATGGCAAAGTGACGCCTGTCAAGCAGAAACCAAGAATAGCCAAGGTTAAGTTACTTCCAGAATAAATGCCTAAAAAGGCAGGGTAAATAAGGTTACCCGCTCCAAAAAATAGAGCAAATAACATGAAACCGATAATGACATAAATATTTTTAAATGGTTTCATATGTCCTCCTAATAATGAAAAATGCTTACAATTACTTTTTAATTGAGTAAAATTGTATGACAAATATTATAGCGAACCGACAAGCTGTCGTCAATAGAAGAAAAGTTCAAAAATGATAAACAAATGCTCATAAAAAGCTGGCAATCCGTGTCCTAAAGCCGCAAAATACGGTAAATAATGACAAAAGAGGTATCATCAAAAAATTTAAATTGTGAAAATATTTGGGAAATAGTGTATTTAAGTGCTGTTATTTAACAAATCTTGTGAGAAGGATGTTTGACGAAGTAGCGGTTTTGTATTATTATAAAAAAGTTATTACTATATGAGGAGTTACTATGAGACATTTTATTGGGGTTTGGAATAGAACTAGCCTAATCAAACGTATCATTATGGGAGTGATCCTTGGTTTAATTCTGGGAGTATCCTTTCCAAAATTATCAGGAATCGGCATTTTGGGAGATTTATTTGTAGGTGGTCTTAAAGCTGTGGCACCATTACTGGTTTTTGTTTTGGTTGCCAATGCTTTATCACAACATGAAGCAGGACAAAAGACTAATATGTCAACAGTTGTCGGCCTTTACCTTATTGGAACATTGGCTGCAGCGCTAGTAGCAATATTAGTTAACTACATTTTCCCGTTAAAATTGACATTAGCCAATGTAGCAGAATCGGATTTATCAGCACCAGAAGGGGTAGCAGAAGTTTTCAAAGACCTCTTACTCAAAGTTGTGGATAACCCTGTCAATGCTATTGCATCTGCTAACTATATTGGAGTGCTGGCCTGGGCAGTTGTCTTTGGGCTTGCGATGCGCAATGCCAGCCAACAAACTAAAGACTTACTACAAACTATGGCAGAAGTAACGTCGCAGGTTGTGCGTTGGATTCCGACAGCTTTGGCCGCAGCCTCTACAAGAACCTGATGAACGGCGTCTCCCATATGCTGCCCTTCGTGGTGGGCGGCGGCATCATGATAGCGCTGGCCTTCCTGCTGGACGATTACAGCATCGATCCCTCCAACTTCGGCATGAATACCCCGCTGGCCGCCTTCTTCAAGACGGTGGGTTCTGCGGCCTTCAGCTATATGCTCCCCATCCTGGCGGGCTTCATCGCCATGTCCATTGCGGACCGTCCGGGTCTGGCCGTCGGCTTCGCAGGCGGCGTGCTGGCCATGAACGGCACCAACTTCGCCGGTATCGCCGCTGGTGAGACCACCGGCATCTCCGGCGGCTTCCTGGCCGCTCTGCTGGCCGGTTTCGTGGCCGGTTATGTGGTGGAGTTCCTCAAGAAGATCACCGAAAAGCTCCCCGCCAGCCTGAACGGCATCCGTCCCATGCTCATCTACCCGCTGGGCGGCATCCTCATCGTGGGCGCGGTCATGTGCGGCATCAACCCCATCATGGGCATGATCAACACCGCCATGACCAACTGGCTGAACGCCATGGGCGGCACCTCCAAGGTCCTGCTGGGCGCGATCGTGGCCGGTATGATGAGCATCGACATGGGCGGCCCCTTCAACAAGGCGGCTTACGTCTTCGGCACCGCAGCCCTCGCCTCCGGCAACTATGAGGTCATGGCTGCCGTCATGGTGGGCGGCATGGTGCCTCCCATCGCCATCGCCCTCTCCACCACCTTCTGCCCCAGGAAGTGGACTCCCGACGAGCGCCGCAACGGCATCGTCAACTACATCATGGGCCTCTGCTTCGTCACCGAGGGCGCGATCCCTTACGCAGCGGCTGACCCGCTGCGCGTCCTGCCCAGCTGTGTCATCGGCGCAGCCCTCTCCGGTGCGCTGTCCATGACCTTCGGCTGCGCCCTCCGCGCCCCTCACGGCGGCATCTTCGTCTTCCCGGTCGTTGACCATGCCGTGATGTACTGTGTGGCTCTGGCGGTCGGCAGCGTCGTGGGTGCAGTCATCCTGAGCCTGCTCAAGAAGACCCGCACCGAAGAATAACAAAGCCATTCTCCTCCTTTTCAAGTATAAACAGCCAAAGGCCCCCATCCGGTATCTACCGGATGGGGGCCTTTGGCGTGTAAGATATAGTTAGAAAGGCTCTCCCCTTGGGAGAGCTGGCGCGTGAGCGCCTGAGGGGGTTAAATTACCAATAAAACACAAAAACCCGCCTGGCAGCGGGTTTTTGTGTATAGAGGGGTGGGAAAGTATATAAAGTGGTGAATCGCGTGATCAGTCGGCAGCATATCGTACCCGAACACCGGGATCCCCGGCGGTACATCAGAACTTCAGTGACGCTGCCTTGCAGTATGTATTATACCCGAATTTGTTTTCTTGTCAAATGCAAAAATTTGGTTTCGCTTTAATTTAGCACTTTACTTTTTGACAAAAACTTTATATAATTAAAGACGGCAAAACGAAAACTGATTTTTGCACAGGTTGTGCTATTGCCACAACAATAAAACTTTACTTTCAAAAAATTTTAGGTAATGTAACATATTTCAAAAGGAGTACTTTTCCTATGGACGATTTGGACCGCAAGATTCTCGCCCTCCTCGCAAAGAACGCCCGTATGCCGGTGAAGGAGATCGCCGAAAAGGTGGCGCTGACCAGTCCCGCTGTCTCCAGCCGCATCCACAAGCTGGAAACGGACGGCATCATCAGCGGCTATACCGTGATGCTCAACCGCCCGTCTGACCGGGTCTATGTGGACGCTCTCATCAGCCTCTCGGTGGCCCCGTCCCAGCGGGACGAGCTGGTGGAGCTGATGAAGAACAGCAAAGAGGTGCTGCAGTGCTACCACGTCACGGGAGCTTACACCTTCCTCATCAAGGTGAGCTGCGGCAGTATGCCCCAGCTGGAACACCTCATCTTACAGTTCCAGAAGCTGGGTACCACCAGCACCCAGATCATCCTCTCGACGCCCGTCAATCACGGTGACCTTGAGGCCATGATGCTGTAAGCGTTCATAGAACTGTTACACTTGTGGGTGCAATTTTCGCCCGCCGTGGGTCGTTTACCGAATAGCAGGGATAAATCATCAAATACTATCACTGCACACCGAAAATCTCACCCTGCGAACGAAAGGATAAATTGAATATGAAACGTATCATTGCTTGTCTGATGGCCGGCGTCATGCTGCTGGCTCTGGTGGGCTGCGGCGCGTCGGGCAGCTCCGGCAGCGCGTCTTCTGCCGCGAAGAAAGATTACACCCAGATCCTCCACGACGCCCGCAGCGACGAGGACAACGAGTATGAGATGATATTCACCAAAGGCGAGGACGGCAAGTTCACGGCCCAGTACGGCTACAGCGCCGAGTATGAGGCCGACCAGCTCTCCGACGAGGTGGCCAACATGATGATGCCTCTGCTGGGCCTCGAGGACGATATGTACGAAGACTTCGCCGCCTCGGTGTCCGGCATGATGGTCAGCGTCTACGGCGTGGCCATCGTCAAGCCCGCCGAGGGCAAGACGCAGGACGTGGTGGATGCGCTGGATGCCTATGTCCAGAGCCAGCAGAAGTCCATGGAGCATTACCTCGAAGACCAGTACCAGATCGCTTCTGCCGCCCGCGTGGCGACAGTCCCCACCGGCGAGGTGGTCATGGTCTGCTGTGAGGACAGCGACACCGTCTTTGAAAACATCAAAAAGGCTCTGGCCGCATAACGTATTGCAGGAAAAAGCCCCCGCTTCCAGCTGGAAACGGGGGCTTTGCTGTATTCGTTGATTACGGATTCTCGATGGCGTTCACGAGCTTGTTGGCGATGTACTGGTGGCCCTTGATGGTGGGATGCACGTCGATGGTGGTCTCCGTGTTGGGGATGGCCACATAAGTCAAGTTATAAGTCTTGGCGATCTGCTTCTCAAACTTGTTCAGCTTGTTGAAGTAGCTGCGCCAGCAGGGGATGAGCGGCACAGGGTTGGTGTAGCCCACGAGGATGATCTGGGCATCCGGGTTGAGATTGCGGATCTCCTGCACGATGGAGATGAGGGCTGCGGTGGTCTTGGGGTAAGTCTCGTCGCAGATCTTGCTCATGCCGGAGAAGAGCAGATTCCAGGTGGCGTCCCTCTCGGCCTTGGTCAGGTCCATCGCCTTGATGCTGCGGTAGATGGTGGACATGGTGGAGCCGGAACCTTCATTGCGCAGGTCGCCGGCCAGAATGGTAGCGGCCAGCTTCTCGCTCTTCCAGTTGGTGGCGTTGCCCAGAGCCACGATGCAGGGGACGAAGGCGTCGTTGGAGCCGATCTGGACGGAGACGACGTCGGCCTTGCGGATGTAGTCCTGGAACTCAGGGTAGTTGTACTCGCAGCCGGACGCCATGTTCATCTGGGGCATCTTGCCGTACCGGATCATGTCCGCGAGGTCGGGAGCCGTCAGGGCCGGCAGGCCGAGGTTGATGGCGTGGTCACGGTCGAGGCCGAGAGCTGCAGCCACCTTGCCGACATAGCAGTCGGGAGAGTAGCCATGGAAGTTGGGAGCCATATCGACGCTGTAGCCGGAGCGCGCACTGTACTGGACATCGGCCAGGCCGACGCCGGACACGATGCTGTCGCCCAGTGCGACGTAGGTGAGCTGCTTGTCCTTATCTTCCTCTTTGGTGTCATCGGCCTTGACCTCGGCTTTAGCAGCGGTCGCTGCTGAGGCTGCGTCATACGCAGAAGGGACCGGGTCGGCCTGAGCCGTCTCGGTGGCAGAAGCCGCGGCTTCTGCCGGAGTCTCGGGCTGCAGGGCAGCCTCCGGGTTCAGGGTGACGATGACATGATCATCGCCGGCGGCGTCCGCAGCGGCCGCGCTCCCCTCGGCCAGCGCGGGGACGCTGAGCAGGGAGACGAGCAGCAGGGCAGAGACCGCCAGACTTGCAAAACGCTTGTTCATGGCAGAAGAGTCCTTTCATGAAAATCAATAGTCGCGGGGGGAGATGTCAGCTTCGAGCTGACGGTAATCGACCTTGCCCACAGGGGTCATGGGCATACTGGAAATAAACTTGTAGGCCACGGGCTGGACGTATTCGGGCAGCTCCTCGGCGCACATCCGCTCCAGCTCCCGGATCACCTGCTTTTTCTTGGCAGTGGTGTCGGCCTTGAGCACGATGTAGACGAAGGGCAGACGGCCCTGGGTGTGGTCTTTGTCTGCGCAGCCCACCACCGAGCACTGGTGTACCGCCGGGTGGCGGCTGACGACGTTCTCGATCATGGAGGGGAACACCTTGAAGCCGTCGTGGCGGATGATCATCCGCTTGATCCGGGAATCCAGGAACACAAAGCCGTCCTCGTCCAGATAGCCCATGTCGCCGGTGTGGGCCCACACCCGGCCGTCGGGGTGGCGGCGCAGCAGGATGGCGGTCTCCTCGGGTTTGTTGTAGTAGCCCTTCATCAGGCAGGGGCCGGAGATGCACAGCTCGCCCCGCTGGCCGATGGGCAGCTCCTGATCGGTACCCGGCTCAAAGGCCGCCACCACGGTGTTCACCATGGGGATGCCCACACTGCCGGGCTTGTTGTCCAGCCCGGCGGCCACCGTGGCTGCCGAGGACACTTCAGTCATGCCGTAGCCCTTGGCAATGGGGTACCGGGCCCCGTGGGCAGCCAGAAAATCGTTGACGGTCTGCTCGGCCCCCCGGGAGAGGGAGTCGCCGCCGGCGGCGTAGTTGATGATGAAAGAAAGGTCCTTGTCCCGCAGCTTGGGGTCTGCGGCCAGCTGCTGGTAGTGGGTGGGCACGCCGAACATATGCTCGGGCTTGTGCTTCAGCACCAGACTGCCCAGCTTGGCCGGGTCCAGGTTGGGGATGATGATGACCGTGAAGCCCAGCACCAGGGGCAGATGGATGCCGCAGGCAAAGCCGTAGGCGATAAAGGGGGGCATGATGTTCATGAGCTTCTGCCCCCGGTGGAACAGCTTGGGGT
>OGYU01002161.1_pt1 | contig 12961 bp, 8 predicted proteins | sample 1576581 | NCBI WGS metagenome assembly OGYU01 (sample SAMEA3541547, study PRJEB24748) | human gut metagenome | biome: human gut; feature: human-associated habitat; material: faeces | place: China | collected 2012 | reverse complement strand
GCGCCTGCGTTCATTATGCGATGTTTGAGGATGAATATTATCTGAAAACCCAGATGGAGGTCTTAAAACAGGGGGTCACCCTGTTTGTGGATAAGTACAAAGCAAACCAAGCATAAGCCAATCGACCGCCGCTCATTTACGGCGTGGGCAGCGGCGCAAAGCTCCGCCGTGATAAACAATTCCGAACGGAGGAAAAAAGATGAAAACAGAAAAAAAACTACTCACAGGTACACTTTTGGCGCTTTGCACCGCTCTTTTGGTGCTTTGCAGCGTGCTTGCCATAGGATGGAGCAAGGCGGCAAAAACAGGCGACGCACTGCCGGAGGTGCGAAACAACGGCACGGCGATTCAGTGGAAATACGGCGACGAAGCCGACTGGCACGACCTTGTGGCGCTTACCGAGCTGCGGGGCGCTGCCGGAGAAAACGGAACAGACGGTAAGAACGGCATTAACGGCGTTGACGGTAAAGACGGAGCCGATGGAAAAAACGGCAAGGATGGAATTGACGGTGCCAACGGTAAAGACGGAGCCAACGGCAAAGACGGTATCAACGGCACTGACGGCATTAACGCCAAAAGCATAGAGGTGCAGCGAGCTGAAACCCACATACAGTGGCGTTACGAGGGCGATGAGTGGCAGGACCTTGTGGCGATAGCCGACATCACAGGCCCCACCGGGCAGAAAGGTGCAGACGGAGCAAACGGAAAGACACCGGAGTTCCGTGTAAGCGAAAACACCCTGCAGTGGCGCTATGTCGGCGATGAAATATGGCTGAACCTGTACGATCTTTCGGTTTTGAAAGGTCTTGACGGCAAGGATGGTATAAACGGAAAAGACGGAGCCGACGGCAAGGACGGAACAAACGGACAAAACGGCTCTGACGGTGTGGACGGAAACACCCCGTTCATCGGCGAGAACGGCAACTGGTGGATTGGAGAAACCGACACCAGCGTAAAAGCCGCAGGCATTGACGGCACAGACGGTGTTGACGGCACAGACGGCGAAAAGGGAGACAAGGGAGACAAAGGTGACAAGGGAGATAAAGGTGACAAGGGCGATGCCGGTCAGAACGGCAGCTGTTCGGGGTATTTTCACGCCTCAAACGGCGGCACCGGCGCTTCATTCAATCAGCCGCTTCAGTTGTTTGAAGATTGCAATTCCGGAGGACTTTTTGTATGGGATCGAGCCAATAGAACCGTAACGCTGAAAGCCGGACATACATACAGTATTTCATTCAGCGGTTCGGTCTGCATTTCTCACGACATGGGTGGATGGTACTCGGTAGTATTGAAAGGCAGACAAGGCATTCTTAATGATACATTGATCGAAAGGTATATGAACGATGCAGATAATTCACGAGTGTGGATGCCGTTTGCATTCAACCGCATCTACAATGCCGGCAGTGATATTGTGCTGCAATATGAATTTATCCAGTTGACCCCCGGCACACAGCTGAACGGTGCTGTCTATAATATTACAATCATTGCTCTTGATTGAGCCGACATATACAAAACGGAGGTAGCAAGAAATGAAAAAACGAATACTCAGCATCCTGCTCACCCTTTGTATGGTTCTTTGCCTTGTGTCGACAAGTGTATTTGCCGAGGATAATATGGCAGCGAGTGGGACGGCGGAAGTTTCCACAGCGGCGGAACTGGTTTCAGCAATCAGAGAAGCTTCATACGGAACAGTCAAACTGACGTCAGACATTACCATTTACACCACATTAGTGGTCAACCGCACCGTCACCCTTGATCTCAACGGTTATGTGCTGAAATATGGCAGCAGCAGTGCATGGCATGTAATCACTGTGTCCAGTGGTATTTTGACAATTGAAAACTGTGACTATACAAAATCACACAATTTCCAAAAGAAGTATAATTTATATGTAAATGATTTTTTTTGAATTTTGCTCCGTTTAAAATCATACTAATTTTAGCTTTTGATTTTTTTCATTCCAAAAACCGCCCCATTTCGTTCTATAAATTACCTCTTATAATCAAATCATGCAGACATATAATATTATTGCAAACCCGAAAAACAAATGAAAAGGAGATACGAAAATGAAAGGTATCACAACTCAGGAAGGCAGAGAAACACTCAACAAGTTCAAGATGGAAGCAGCTAACGAAGTTGGCGTAAACCTCAAGCAGGGCTACAACGGCGATCTTACAGCTCGTGAGGTCGGCTCTGTAGGCGGTCAGATGGTCAAGAAGATGATCGACGCTTACAAGACAACAGGCAACAAGTAATTTCTCCCAAAAGTCCTAAAAACTCCGCCGTGGCATTTCGCTGTGGCGGAGCTTTTTACTTGAAATCAGGCAAAAAAAGTAGTATAATATACACATAGGGTCGGGGTAAAGATCATAGTAAAGAGGGATAAATATGTTGACTAAAAAAATCGCCGCAGGACTTACAGCTTTTGTTATAACAACTTCTGCCGCACTGCTTCCGCTTCCAGAAAGCATTAACGGCATATTGGGGAACACCGCTATATCAGCTCAGGCTTATTCTGCAAACAGCGCCGTAAAAATGCCGTCAGATTTTCTGACTTTTAACAGCTCCGATCAGGTTTTCGTAAACGTGGTTTCTGCCACTAAAAACGGACTATACTATTATACTGTGGAAAACTACAAGAAGCTAATTAAATTCTATAGCTTTTCCAACAACTCCGTGAGAACTGTAGCAACGCTTGGTGACATTATAAATGTATATGCAAATAACTCCAAGATCTATTATATCGAAAGAGATACCAGCACATACAATTCCAGCGTGAAGGACTCGTCATATTCTTATTACATAAAGACCTTTGACACCGATACGGAAAAGGTGACCAAAAGCGTTAATGTGAGCAAGTATACCCCCAATGGTATTTTAAATTACCCAAACTGTTTTGGCGTTGACGATAACGGCAGGATATATTACTATGTAACAGACAGCAGCGGTGCTGAAAAAGGCGATAATCTATTCCTGCTGGACTCAAACGGAAATAAGCTGTCCTCCTGCAGCACCGATGTTGCCATAACAAAGTTCTCAGGCTTTGACAGCACAAACGGAAACTTCTATTTTGAAAGAAACGCTGATTACGTTTATTGGGGCTATAGTCACAAAATGAACGCCCTTGGCTTTGGAAATATTTCAAATAACAAAATAACCGTGTCTGATAAATCTATCGACTATTTCTATCAGAAATATTACGATTATCATTATGACAACGCACAAATGCTTGGCAACGGCAAGCTTGCGTGGACTTCTTCTGCAAGCGGCACTGTAAACATCGTGGACTCTGCCAAATTTCATACATCAACAGATGATACATTATCTCTCTTTGGAAGCGTTTCAAGAGCGGAACATGAAAACAAAAATGATCTCTACAACAGCGTTGGGACAAGAACTGTATACAACAGCGAAAATGACAGCACTATCATGTATGTAAACAACAACACTCTTATGGAGTTCAACAATGATTTCAAGCAGGTGGCTTCATATAAAACAGCTTATCCTGTTTTCGCTTTGTATTATACGAACGGCACTGTGACAGCCATAGAGCGTGATACTGACGGCAATTTCTACTCAGAGAATATTGCTTGGAAAAAGCCTAGCAGTGTTACGATTTCAAATTCTTCTGCCACGCTCAAAACGGGCGACAGCCTTAAACTTTCTGCAAAGAGTAATTCCGATATAGACTACGGTTTCACATGGTCAAGCAGTGATAATTCTGTGGCTTCGGTTACAAAAGACGGCAAGGTGTACGGAAACAAGGCAGGCGTATGCACAATAACGGCTACCACCGACAACAGTGTGAAAGCAAGCTGTACAGTGACAGTTACGCCTATGGATAGCGACACAAAAGGCTCTGCCACTATACTCAGCGGACGTACAACAGACAATGCTTCAGATAACCATTACAACACATGGTCATCGGTCACAAACTCTTATCTTGTACAAAACAGCGACGGAACGCTCACAAGGCTTGAAAACACATCAAGCGGCATTGTGGTAGAAAACTATTCCGCAGACGGCAATAAGCTTATATCACAACGCACTATTTCAAAAGAGCTTAACCTATTTGGTGGCTTTTATTCAGGAAAAGACTATAACTATCTCGTGTTCGGTCAGAACAACACTGCCGAAAGCGACAACAAGGAAGTTGTAAGAGTAGTCAAATACACCAAGAGCTGGAGCAAGGTAAATTCATGCAGTATCTCAGGTGTCAATACAACAAAGCCGTTCTCGGCAGGCTCACTGAGAATGGAAGAAGCAGGCGGAAAGCTTTATGTTTACACCTGCCATGAGATGTATGCTGACAGCGACGGCATAAATCATCAGGCAAATATGCTTTTCACCATTGACGAATCCTCCATGTCCCTGACCGACTCAATGTATGACGTTTCAAATCTTACAGACGGCTATGTTAGCCACTCGTTCAACCAATTCATCAAAGCTGACGAAAGCGGAAAATACATCTACAGAGTTGACCACTCAGAGTCAAGCAACTACACAATGAACGGCTCTTACCTCTCTGTAAACGGCATTACTCTCACAAAATATAAGGCTGACGGAAAATCAACAGCCGTGAGCGTTTCTATCCCTGTTAAGTTCGATATGAACAAAAGCAACTACACAGGCGCTTCAATAGGCGGTTTTGAGCTTGGCAGCGGAAACTGTCTGATAGCCTATGCAAAAGACGTTTCAAGCAGTTGTAAGACAAGAAATGTTTACATAAGCGTCACAGACGAACTTTTCAACGGCACACAGAACATTGCCCTCACAAACTATGGCACATCAAGTAAAGTGACCTGCCGCACCCCTCAGCTTATAAAGATAAATGACAATCTGTTCCTTGTTATGTGGGAAGAATACAACAGTTCCACAGGCAAGACCGCCACAAAGACAATGACAGTTGACTCAAACGGCAAAACTGTTATCAAAGCCATTTCTCACTCCTTCGGACTTTCAGATTGTCAACCTGTTGTATGCAGTGACGGCATGGTAAAATGGTATGTCACAAATAATTCAGCGCCGACGCTTTACAAGCTCTCACCATTTGCGCTGGACGATTATCATGAACACAGCTATACAAAAACAGTTCTCAGCAACGCCACCTGCTCCACCGCAGGCACAGTAAAATACACCTGTTCATGCGGTGACTCCTACACCGAAACTATCCCAGCCACAGGTCACAAATCAAGCGGTTGGATAGTCGACAAGGCGGCTTCTATCGGAGTTAAAGGCTCAAAGCACAAGGAATGTACAGTCTGTAAGAAAGTTCTTGAAACGGCTGAAATTCCTGCACTTTCAAGAATTAGCATTTCAAAGGCAAGCGTGACACTTTCCACTTCGACCTACGCTTATGATGGCAAGGCAAAAAAGCCTGGTGTAACGGTCAAGCTAAACGGCAAAGCTTTGAAGAATGGTACAGATTACACAGTTTCCTATTCAAACAACACCAAGGTCGGAACAGCTACTGTAAAAATCACAGGAAAGGGCAATTACGCAGGCTCAGTTTCTAAGACCTACAGTATCAAAAATAACTTCAAGAAAGCTACAGTTTCGGGCATTTCAAACAAGTCATACACGGGCAAAAATATCACGCAAAGCATTACTGTTAAATACAATGGCAAAACGCTGAAAAAAGGCACTGACTATACAGTTTCCTACTCAAGCAACAAGAGCATAGGCACTGCCACAGTAAAAATCGCAGGAAAAGGCTCTTATACAGGCACTATCACAAAGACATTCAAGATAAATCCTGCCAAGCAGGAGATACAGAAGCTCACAGCTAAGAGCAAGGCATTCTTTGTGGATTGGGCGCAGAAAGGTTCTGCTACTGGATACGAGATACAGTACGCTACAAACTCTAAGTTTACAAGTGCAAAGAAAGTTACCATAACAAACAACAAGACTGACAAGGCCACTGTTTCAAAGCTTTCAGGCAAAAAGAAATATTACGTTCGTGTTCGTTCTTACACAACTGTAAAGGGTACTAAGTATTATGGTGCTTGGTCGGCTTCAAAGAGTGTGACTACAAAGAAGTAATTTTATATGAGAACAGCGTATCGCAGGGGGCTGCGGTACGCTGTTTTTTTACTTTGATATTGCAGTTTGAGACCTCAAAAATTATTCTTTTCCTAGTCTTTCAGAAACTTCAAGCACCAATCGTTGGTCTTTTTCTGAAAGTTTCGACCCTGCACCCAATTTCCGTCTTACTTTGGGTAGGGCGGATTTTTTTGTTCCCGCTGGGATAGAATTGCGTTATGATAAATTTTGAAATCACTCACCGTGATGGGCATTTTATGTACTCATGCCCCTTGTGCATATGTGCTAAGCCCGCAAGTTCGCAATTGTATGTAATGTCGAAAAGGTGCATATAGTCTTGACAAAAGACCGGACGTCTGTTAAACTTATCCTAAGCAAAGACTGGGGACGACACCCATAGAAAATAACAGCGTCGGAGCTAAACGCAAGTCTGTGTAATACAGGTGCTAATTTAATATAGCTGTGCAAGGGGGAGATACCCATAGAAAAAAACGTTATTGTTACAGACATAAACGGAAAACGAATCGGAGCCACCTGTCCCAAAAGGGCTAAGGGGCTTGTTAAGAACGGTCGGGCAGAGTATGCAAGCGACTGTGAAAAATGTACTATAAGAATGTTGGATACTCATAAGCCGACCGTGGATGTTACGGAGGTAAATAATATGAGTAAAGTAATAGATTTTGATCCTAGAGATTTTAAGGCAGATAAGTCCTGCGAAAACAATGTCATAGCTAAATATTTTGTGACCGATAAGGACGGCGAAAACGTTATTGCCTATTCTATTGGAAACTGGAATTGGGACTGGACGCAGATATGCTGTGACAAAAAGCTTGAGAAAAATACCGACTATGTTTTCAGATTTGTGATAGTCGGAGGCTATTGCAATACGTGCAATGAAACTTCTCGTTTTGAGATTGTGCCTATGCCAGACGGCAGCTTAACCGATGAAGCTTACGAAGACAGATACACCTACGATCTGGCTCAGAACAGATATAAGCCTGTTTTATGCAAAAAGACCGATGAGGGTATGCTGAGGCTTTTTGAGATACCTTTCAGCACCTTTGATTGCGAAGATTTCAGGTTTGTATTCATTGCTATGCACGCTGTTGCAACGCTTTATGCGCCAAAAGAGTTTTCAGCTTATGCAGACCTTGAGGATACGAATTTTGACCAGCTTCGTGATGAGATCAACAGCAAAAACAGCGAGGATAATTCTGCAAATGTGGTGATGGATTTCACAGGCGCTCATGTCACACGCTCGACTGTCACCGATCTGCTGACAATGGCTCGTTTTGGTAAAAGCGAGAATGTTTGTATTGATTTTACAGGAGCTTTCATAGAGGACGATAAGCCGGACGATATTCAGGCTGATGCAGATGATACCGGGTCTGACGATATTGCTGTTGAGCTTATGGACGTTGCAGATAACTGAGCTTCGCAGGAAGATATACTTTACTAAGATATTGTGATTTAATACAGCTAAAAGATGCAGAGAAACCCATTGATCGGGTTTCTCTGTTTTTTTATTTTTGCTAAAGCAGACAACCAAACACCGCCGCCTCCTGTCCCCCAAGAGAGCGGCGGTATCTACACTACGCTACTTTTCAGTAAGATATTCATTTCTGTCAAACAACTGCTCAATTGAAAGATTTTTAAACCTCGGAATGTTGTATCCAAACGGCGAGTTGAGAGCCTTTACAAAGTCTTTCGTATAGCCGTGATTTTTTAAAAGATCGTCCTCATACTTTATTTTATCTTCTTGCTTTGTGTCATCTTCCCTTTTCGTGATACAGCGCTGCATAACATAATGATAAATGGAGAAGTAAGAATCCACTGTACGAATATCTCCTATGTATTCTTTCAGTTCACGAACTACAGTAAGATGAGCAATACAGTTGCGGTATTTTCTTGTCATGCTGCTGTCTGCATTATTGATATCAACTTCAACGCACTTACGCAGCCGCCTGTTCTTTTTCAAGAACAAATTCGGCGACTCGTCACCATTATCACAAAGTTCACAAAGCGTCTGTGAAAGTATCCTGTAGTCATTTTTCAAGTTCTTTGAAGCCAGCTCAGGAATTATCTCCTTATACAGCCCAAAGTCACGTTCAAGACAGTGTATCGCAATAACATATCTTGCATTGACATTCACAAGATTTTTCACCAGCAGATACATGACCGTAAGATAAAGCCCGATAACAGCCTTTGCCCTCTCCTTTGCCACGTTTTCTCTGCCCTTTGCCTGCTGTTTCACATTTTTGAAATCATCAAATCTGATGTTCTTTATCATTCTCGCAAGCTCACTGCGCTTTACTTCCAAAGAACTGTTCATGTCAGGAAATTCCACACAACTCTTGTAATAACGCTCTATCTGCGTGTCAGGGATACCCCCAAGAACAAACATGACAACTTTCTCATTCTCAGCCACTTCTCTTATCTTCTGAGCATTCGCATACTTGATAAGGTATACAAACCGAGAGGACTCGATAACATTGTTTGTTATAAAATTTCTCAGACCATGTATGCCCTTGCCTTTTTCTTTAAGTTTTAAAATCTCGCTTATCCTATCGTCCGTGATCTTGTCGTCTATACCGAGTATAGTCAGTGCGTCACGGAACATTGTAAGCTTCGCCGAAGCCGCAGGCTTTCTCATGGAAGCAATGTTCTTTACGATAAAAAGCTCGTTGGTTATCCTCTGGCTGTCATTGAACAGCTTGTAGCCCGCCGTAAGCTCACACTCAACATTAACAGCAGAGCTTTTCATTATCTTCAAAAACTCCTTGATGTTATCAAACTTGCTGATAAGCGTTGTAAGAAGATCGTTTATCTCCTTGCCGTCAAGAAAATATGTAAGCATATATATCATTTTGGAGAAATACAAAAGGTCAGACGCATTCTTCTTTTCACTGTCAAGAATTTTCTCATCAAAATCCATGTCAGCCTTGCCAAGCTCCTTGATAACGTCACCGTTCATGTGGTCGGCGATATTTTCAAAATCATTCCTGAATTTGCCCCAAAGCTTTGCCGCTTCATCAGCATATATCCCCTCTTTTTCATCATCGGTCATTGAAAAACGCAGTTTGCGCACAAGAGCTTCGCCTGCGATAACGTCATTTCTGTAGTAGTTGCAGAAAAGCAGAAAATCCATAAGCTTGTACATCTTTGAGCGCACAGAGTCATATTGCTTGTCCTTAAATCTGAAGCCGTATTCGTCCAGCATTTTCTCACGAAGCTTTTTGATAGAAAAACCGAGATTTTTCTGAGATTTAAGCACAATGAAATCGTAATAAAGGCGTATGATATCATCAGCCTCATAGTCGTCTTTCATCATATCAATAAGCAAGCTGATATTGACCTTGTTGCCCTGGATAAAGCCCTTGTTTATAGAATCAAATCTCTCATCAATAAGATAGTCAAGAGTTTCTCTGTATTCGGAATCAATAATGTCAATAAAGCTGTAAAGGTACTCATCAAGCTCATTTGACTTATCATGGAAAACACTCTGCCTTATCTGCCCCACAATTGCAAGCATATGATAAACACGCTTTTTGTATGCCTCCGAAACTCTTTTATCTTTCGTCTTAGGCTCTTCAAGACCAAAATAGCCAAGGCGCTTTGTTTTCAGCAGGTCATTGAACTTGCTGAGGCTTTTCTTGATATTACCCTTTATATTCTTGGAAAGATCGCTTTCATCAGGATCAGTGAAAACATCATAAGTATTTTTGGCAGAAAGATACCCCATGAAATCGTTATTGCTCTCATTTTCTAGCCCAAGCATATTGTTCAGGGCATAAACGATATTCGTCACATACACCGCAAGTATCTTTTCGATATCCAGAATGTTGTAAATAAGCTGGATATGTATATTATCATCAAAAGTCTTGCCGAAAAAACGCTTTTCAAGCTCCGATTTAAGCCCCAGCATATCCCCTCTTACAGACGAGCTTTCACCGCTTCTGTGAGTAGGGTTTGAAGTGTTTATCTTCACTCCGCTCTCAAAGCCATGCTTGCTTGAAAAAGTGATGTTTACTTCGTCTACATCACAGAGCTCGATATTGCTGTTGTCCTTTGATGAAAGCTGAGTTTTGTTGTAGTCATTATTATCCACCTCATATTCAAGCACAGCAGAATTGCCCTTGCCAAAAGAGGTTATATACATTTTATTTTCGCTGACAAGAATAGACTTCATTCCTGCCGCCTTGACGGAGGATTTTTTCTTCTCTGCCGCAGGTGCAGCAGCCTCTGCAGCAGGCATGGCAGCGATCGCAGGAACAGCGTTATTATTTATCTCAGCCGCTTTGAGCTGTCTGGCTTTTTTCTGAGCCTCACGCAGCTCTCTAGGCTTCATTTTATTCTTTTTTGCCATAAATATCACTCCTTATATATATATTAGTTATCCCTTAGCGCATTGAGCGTTAAGGGATTTTTTTATTTGTTGATTTTAATGTTAGACTTTGCCAGCTAGTGCAAATTCGCACTAGTGTAGTAGATTACATGCAATAACGGTGAAATATCATTTGTTTTAGACTAGTGCAAATTCACACCAGTGTAGTAGGCCTACGGCTGATATACTGCGGTCAGCGCAGTTTTAGACTAGTGCAAAATCGCACCAGTGTAGTAGAAAAATAAAATTAAGGAGGAGAAAGCTATGGTTTTAGACTAGTGCAAATTCGCACCAGTGTAGTAGGTTAAAGTTGACAAAATAATCAATGATATTTTGTAATAAAACACCAAACTTATTTTATCGACACTTTAATACATATATATTATACCATTTTCAGACACAAATGTCAATAGAAAGTGGCTGTTTTGCATAAAGCATTTTCATCACCTTCCGTCTGTTGTTATTTCATCTCATTCCCCAATCTCCTTGACAGCTGCGATAGCGCAGTCAAGTACGGCTATGAGGATAGTCGTAAGGATCGTCTTTCCCATTTTTATCACCTCCCTAGTCTATTGTGATCTCGTCACAGCTCTCAATTTCCTTAACAACTGCTATCGCACAGTTAAGTGCCGATAAAAGGATAGTTGTAAGTATCTTTTTTCTCATTTTTATCACCTCCTGTCTGTTGTTATTTCATCTCATTCCCCAATCTCCTTGACAGCCGCGATAGCACAGTCAAGTACAGCTACAATGATAGCCTTAAGGATCGTCTTTCCCATTTTTATCACCTCCTGTCCTTTGTTCTGTATACATTATACCACCTTATCATCGTCAACAAAAGTGTAATTTTCAAAAACTTTTTTGTCTATGTTTTTGCACATTTATCACGTTTTTACGGCATTTATATCACAATTTCAGCAAAATAATTTTCTATGATATTGACAAAAAGTACATTTGTGATATAATGGATACAAGAGGTGATAAAAATGCTCATACCCCCAAGCACATTTCTGCCCAAGCGTGAGGACGGCGTACCATATATCGCAGAGGTGCAATCCATACCCCTCTCACCCTCTGCATATTCCGTCATTATCAGGGACAAGTCCATATTTGAAACAAGCCTTTCCCCTAACGGCAGCGTATCAATGTCCTCATTTCTCACAAGTATATTTGATTCAGCATATATCGCATCATTAAAATACAAGAGTGACGATAACTATAAATATATTGGTATCCCACTTCTGAACGCATTCGTAGAATGGCAGATCAAGGAGATCAATGACGGCCTTGATGATAAAAGCAAGGAGATAATAAAAAGCTATCTTATCTCAAAGCTCTCTGCAAAATACGAAAAGACCAAGACCGAAAATGCAGTGCGAGTAAGGCTCAGCATATGCCGTGACCTTTACGATACACTGAGCAGTGATGACCTTTATTATGAAAACAAGGTGTACAGCTCGACCCTAAGAAGATTTCTGAAAGCCGTGTATGAGGTCTATGCCCTGCTGTCAGATTGCGAACGTGAAAGGCTCCTTTTCGCCGACAATATCATAAAAATAAATGAAGTCATCAAACAAAACGGCAGCAGATATTACAGCTTCATTTACGCATATTCTAATATGTACAGCCGTGAAAAGCACCGCATAAGGCTTATCCCCTACCGTATCGTCAGCGACGAATATAAGATGTATAATTATCTTGTCTGCCTGTCCGACGAAAAAAGCGCAGGCAAAGAGTTCAAAGCCGACAGCTATCGCATAAGCAGATTGAGCGGACTAAGCATTGCAGAAAAGCTCAGCCAAAAGGAATACTCCTCCGTCACCGAATACGAACGGCTGAAAGAGGTTCACGTCAAGTCCGTGAAGCACCTACTCAGTGACCCACGTTTTGGCAGTGATGAGAGCGATATCTCCAAAGTGTACCTCACCGAAAAAGGCGTTGAAATGTTCGGCAAAATACTCTATCAGCGCCCCATACTGAAAGGCAATGAAAAGCCCAAGCCCAACGCTGTCAACGAGTTCATCTCCCCGCCTATCCAAGTCAAATACTATTTCAATAAGTTCGGCAAAGACGGCGTTATCCTATCCCCAAGCGACTCGTTTGAAGAAATGAGAACGCTGTATGTCGAGGGGGCAGAGGCGTATAACCGAGAAGTTGAGATGTGAGAATATAAATGAAAATTATAGCAAAAAAACACCCCTATACAGAAATATACTCATGATATCATAAATAGTCAGGCTCATGAGAAGAGTGAATATATGAGTTTATCTTTATAAAACAAACCGACCCCATTCGCTAGACTTTTTGACCTAGCAAATGGGGTCGTTCAAATATCAATATCATTAAGCAAAAAAATCAAAACATAGAAGCGAGCGTAATATGCGGATCACTTTACTTTTCTGCCGTAAACCTTGCCCACTCATATTCCGCTGTAAGCGGAACTGTACCGTCAAAGGCTTTCAGCCAGCTGTCAACGCCAATGCCGTTCCACGCATTCATCATTATTTTACCAGGCGTAACAGGCAGATTTTCAGTAG
>OGYU01002146.1_pt1 | contig 13015 bp, 10 predicted proteins | sample 1576581 | NCBI WGS metagenome assembly OGYU01 (sample SAMEA3541547, study PRJEB24748) | human gut metagenome | biome: human gut; feature: human-associated habitat; material: faeces | place: China | collected 2012 | reverse complement strand
GGAATCGGCATGACAAAGGAATTTATTGAAACCAGATTATATGAGCCATTTATTCAGGGTGAAAATGCGGGACGTTCTCAGTATGGTGGAACCGGACTTGGCATGTCGATCGTAAAACAACTGGTGGAACGGATGCATGGTTCGATTCAGGTGGAGAGTACACCGGGAGTGGAAACCTGTTTTACGGTAATCTTGCCTTTTGCGATTGATCCGAATCCACCACAGCGCAGGAAACGTTTGGAAAATGCGGATATTTCCGGAAAACGGATTTTGGTTGTAGAGGATAACGAACTAAACATGGAGATTGCGGAGTACATATTGAAAGAAGCCGGAGCCAGTGTGGAAAAGGCAGAAAACGGGAAAGTGGCATTGGAGCAGTATCAGATTTCGGAAGAAGGTTATTACGATGCCATTTTGATGGATCTGATGATGCCTGTTATGGATGGCTATGAGGCGGCAAGACAGATTCGTTCATCGGATCGGGCAGATGCCAAAACGATTCCGATTGTAGCCATGAGTGCGAATGCTTATATGGAAGATGTAAAAAAATGTCTTGCAGCTGGTATGAATGAACATGTCAGCAAGCCGGTTTTCAAGGATACGTTGCTTTCCGCGCTTGCAACACGGATGAATGTGAAGTAGAAACATATGGACTTTTTTAGAGTGTATGTGATTTTTATTAAGGATAAGTAACCATATATAGCATATAATAGAAAAATATTCATCAGTTAAGTATGACAGAAAAAGCACAGATTGGAGCATCTCTGGCAGACTCCGGGTTCAGCACCTATCTCAATATTGTCGATGTGCAGAAAATTTACTGGTATCATGATTTATTTTCTGGCAGAAAAAAGTGGAATGCTGGATGGAGAAAGTACAGTGATACTGTCTGTTTTCGGAGTGATAGGGGATATAGCTGTGGATATGATCAGCCTGCTTGTGGCAGTGGGAATGGCAGCAGTGTCATATCTGTGCAGCTGTCGTATCATGAAAAAGAAGGAATTATAATATTTTCTGATTAAAAATGATATCTGTCTGATATGGAATTTGCTTTTGGATAAACGAAGCCTTTCAGACAAAGACAGTACAGAGATGATTTCGGTAATTTTGTGCTGATTAAAAAAATTTTTTTGATTGAAATCGCTTGACTTCTGGTCGTATTTTTTTTGTATTGTATAGAATGTATTAATTTGAGTACAAAATTGACACAGAAGATTGATAAATTATTGACAAATTCTGGCTTTAATGATAGTATAGGTTCGAATTAAGTACTCTATTAGATTACAGTAATGAAAGGACGAGGTAGGTAAAATGGCAGAAATCAATTTAAGCAAGTACGGCATTAGCGGCACAACTGAGATTGTACACAATCCTTCTTATGATTTATTATTTGAGGAAGAGACCAAACCGGAACTGGAAGGTTATGAGAAAGGTCAGGTCAGTGAACTTGGCGCAGTTAATGTTATGACAGGTATTTATACAGGTCGTTCTCCGAAAGATAAATATATTGTAGTAGATGAGAATTCCAAAGACACTGTATGGTGGACTTCTGATGAATATAAAAATGACAACCATCCGGCTACACAGGAAGCATGGAACGCAGTAAAAGATCTTGCAATCAAAGAGCTTTCCAACAAAAAACTGTATGTAGTAGATGCATTCTGTGGAGCAAACAAAGACACACGTATGGCAATCCGTTTCATCGTTGAGGTTGCTTGGCAGGCACATTTCGTAACAAATATGTTTATCCAGCCAACAGCAGAAGAACTTGAGAACTTTGAGCCGGATTTCATCGTTTACAACGCTTCCAAAGCAAAAGTTGAGAATTACGAAGAACTGGGTCTGAATTCTGAGACAGCAGTTATGTTCAATATCACAAGCCGTGAGCAGGTTATCGTAAATACATGGTACGGCGGAGAGATGAAAAAAGGAATGTTCTCCATGATGAACTATTACCTTCCATTAAAAGGCATCGCTTCCATGCACTGTTCTGCAAACACAGATATGAACGGTGAGAATACAGCAATCTTCTTCGGACTTTCTGGAACAGGTAAAACTACACTTTCCACAGATCCGAAACGTCTCCTGATCGGTGATGACGAGCACGGCTGGGATGACAACGGTGTATTCAACTTCGAGGGTGGATGCTATGCAAAGGTTATCAACCTTGATAAGGATTCTGAGCCGGATATCTACAATGCAATCAAGAGAAACGCTCTTCTTGAGAACGTTACTGTTGATGAGAATGGCAAGATCGATTTCACAGATAAGAGCGTAACCGAGAATACTCGTGTATCTTATCCGATCACTCACATTGAGAAGATCGTTCGTCCGATCTCCGCTGCACCGGCTGCAAAGAACGTAATCTTCCTGTCTGCTGATGCATTCGGCGTACTGCCGCCAGTATCTATTCTGACTCCAGAGCAGACTAAGTACTACTTCCTGTCTGGTTTCACAGCTAAGTTAGCAGGTACCGAGCGTGGTATCACTGAGCCGACTCCAACCTTCTCCGCTTGCTTCGGACAGGCATTCCTTGAGCTGCATCCGACCAAGTACGCAGAAGAGCTGGTTAAGAAGATGGAGAAGAGCGGTGCAAAGGCATATCTGGTAAATACCGGATGGAATGGTACCGGAAAGCGTATCTCCATTAAGGATACTCGTGGTATCATCGATGCAATCCTGGATGGTTCCATCACAACTGCACCTACCAAGAAGATCCCGATGTTCGACTTCGAGGTTCCGACTGAGCTTCCAGGTGTAGATCCGAAGATCCTTGATCCTCGCGATACCTACGCTGATGCTTCTGAGTGGGAGGCAAAGGCAAAGGATCTTGCTAGCCGTTTCGTAAAGAACTTCAAGAAATATGAGGGCAACGAGACTGGTAAGGCTTTAGTAGCTGCAGGTCCGAAGGCTGAGTAATTCAACAATAATAGCAAGGATTCTCCCACCTCTATAGGTGGCGAGATGAATTGCTATTGGAAAATTAACGGCAGTGGTGGGCGGAGAGAAATCGGTATCCCCCACTGACATGAGGCAAGTCACAGTCGGCTTTGTGCTGACATGTCAGACTCTGTGAAATTACCGACTGTGGATTGAAACAAGCTGAAGGGCTTCTGATAAGCAGCCAGAGGAGGGAGAAAGCCCTCCTCTTTTTTAACGTAGATAAGCAAGTAGCGAAGCGGATTGCGAATAGCTACCTTGTTAAAAATGTTAGAAAATTCTGATAATTAAGAAATGAAAAATAAACAGTGAAAATAAATGAAAAATATTTTAAAAAAGTACTTGACAAATAGAAAGAGACAGGATATAATGAAGTCACAAACAAAGAAAAACAACTCAAGTAAGATATTAGAAATAAATCTTACAAGAAATCTAAAAAAGGAGGTACAGTCCAATGGGATAGTAATCAAAATCTAAAAAAGCTGAAAAGCAAAAATGATCGAAAAGAGGTACGGACCAATGGGACGGTAAGTTGTATTAGAAGAGATCAGAAAGAAAGCTGAAAAGCAAAACGATTGGAAAGAGGTACAGTCCGATGGCATAGAAAGTAAATGTACAAAGTACAAAAGCAGAAAGTACATAGAAGAACAAAAATGTATGAAGTGGAGTACAGTCCAATGGCGTAGTGAAAGGCTAATAGGCAGAGAATAAAAAAGAAAAACAAATAAGAATTATCAGACGAAGTCAGATAAATGTTTTTCAAGTCTCATAAAGGTTTGTAGTGAAGAATAAAGAATAAAGATAGATGAATGAAATGAAGTTAGTTTAATAGGAGAACGGTAAAAGACCGATGACATAAAAGTAACAAGCTAACGAAGGCAAAAGAAGATAAAGAAGAGGAATGGAAAATAAATAAAACTAAATAATTGAAAGAGGTAAAATCCGATGGATGAAATAGTTTGACAGCGGGCATCAAAAAAGAAGAAAAGATGCCCGCTTTTTAGTGCGCAAAAATATAATTTTTTCTTCAGTCTGTGTCCATTGTCATGATAAATAATTTATGGTATACTTTTGTCGAAGTAATTCGAGAAAATAAAAAAGGATGTAAAATTATGGACTTTTATTTGGGAAGATCAGATTGGAAAACACTGCAGCGTGGAGAAGAACATAGTTTTCTTTTGGTCAATGGTCTTGGCGGCTACTGCAGCCAGACAGTGATTGGTTCAAATGCGCGTCATGACCACAATTTGCTCACGGCAGCGCTTGTGGCACCAACAAAGCGTTTTGCCATGGTGCGCCGAATAGAAGAGATTCTTCATGTGGGCAGCAATGCTTATCGTCTGGATTCACAGGCGTATGTTACATCATCAGATGATGCAGCGGGTTTTCGTTTTCTTGACAGCTTTTTTTATGACGGACTGCCTTCTTGGAAATATATGGCAGAGGGTGTGCGTGTCACAAAACGTTTGACACTTGTATATGGAACAAACAGTCTGGCAATACAGTATCAGCTTCATGCAGATGAGGGCGTGGATGCCTGGCTTGAGGTTATTCCAGTGTATGGCTTTCATTCAAAAAATGATCGTCCGCTCACATACGAGCCGATTAGCTGCCGAAAAAAAGAAGATCGCCTTTTTATGTCAACAAAAGAGGCAAGTTTGTATCTTGATACAGATGGTGATATCGAGTCAATGGAGGAAGTGCAAGTCCAGTGGTATCGTTTTGATCAGGATGGACCTGACGGACGAGATGGCTGGGGCGGCGGACGAAAGATTCACAAAATCAAGACAGCGCATACAACAGAAGAAGATATTGATAAGCGTGTGTTAAATGGCAGTGTGATGCTGAATTTGATTTATGGCATGGATGAAAACTGGATGAATACACAGTGTGAAAGAAAAGAAAAAACACAGAAAGATCTTTCTGCAGTATTTTCTCATTTATGGAATCAGGAGCATGAGCGCCAGAAAGCAGTTATGGAGCAAAGTGGAAGAGTAAGTGAAACGGCTCGTCAGTTAGCTGTAAGTGCACAAGCTCATTTGACAAGACGTGATTCCACAGACGGCATGAGTATCATGGCAGGTTTTCCATTTTTTGGTGACTGGGGTCGCGATACGATGATTGCCTTTTATGGATGTACGCTTGCAATTGGCCAGATGGAGGCCGCAAAGAGTATTTTACAAACATTTATGCGTTATTGCCGCAGGGGAATCATGCCAAATCTCTTCCCAGAGGGCAAGGATGAGGTGATGTATAATACAGTAGATGCATCCTTGTTATTTATAAATGCGCTGTGGGAATATCTGCAGCATGTGACAGAGAAAGAATGTGATCCTAGCTTTGAAACAGAAGCAATTAAAACAGCAGAGTCGATCATCAGCTGGTATGAAAAAGGAACAGATTATAACATTCATATGGAAGAGGATGGACTTCTTGCGGCTGGAAATGGTCTGTGGCAGCTGACGTGGATGGATGTGCGGTTTGGTGATATTTTGCCAACACCACGCCATGGAAAGCCAGTTGAGATCAATGCATACTGGTATAATGCTGTTTGTATAGTGAGAGAGCTTTTAAAAAAGCAGGGTGAAGAAGAAAAGGCAGCGCGCCTAGATGTGCTTTCAGAAAAAATCAAAAAGAGCTTTTTAAAGAAATTTACAAAGCCAGACGGTACACTTTATGATGTACTGCCTGAAAATGGAGAGCCAGATGATGCGTCAAAGCAGGTTCGCTGCAATGAAATTTTTGCATTGACAATGCCATTTACTATGATTGAAGCAAAACAGGCAAAAGCAATTCTTGCACAGGTAAGAAGAGAGCTTTACACACCAGTGGGATTAAGAAGTCTTTCTCTGTATGATCCGCAGTTTCATCCACATTATGGCGGTACTCAGTTTGAGCGTGATATGGCATATCATCAGGGAACTGTGTGGGCATATCCGCTTGGTGCATATTATCGTGCATGCATTCGCTTTTCTGATGAGCCAAAGCAGACAGCAAAGGAGGTTTTGCATCAGCTAGACCAGCTAAATGCAGCACTTGCAGAAGGATGTCTGGGACAAATTGCTGAGATTTATGATGGTGAATGTCCTGCTGAATCAAGAGGCTGCTTTGCGCAGGCATGGAGCGTGGCAGAGCTTCTTCGTGCTTATGAGGATGCGGAAACTGCTGTGGTTTTTGGGAGGAACATATGACAAAAAAAGAACTTGCGCTTGAGACAGTTGCACGTTTAAAAAAAGAATATCCTGATGCAGGATGTACGCTTGAGTATGAGGATGCATGGAAGCTTTTAATCAGCGTGCGTCTTGCAGCACAGTGTACAGACGCCAGAGTAAATCAGGTTGTTCCAGGGCTTTATGAAAAATTTCCAACAATCAGTGCTCTGGCAGACGCAGATGAATCAGATATTGAAGAGATTGTGCGTCCATGTGGACTTGGAAAAAGTAAGGCAAGAGACATAAAGGCTTGCATGACAATGCTTCGCGATGAGTATGACTGCAAGGTACCAGATGATTTTAATAAGCTGTTGAAGCTTCCGGGTGTTGGCAGAAAAAGTGCAAATCTAATTATGGGAGATGTATTTGGAAAGCCGGCAATTGTAACTGATACACATTGCATTCGACTTTCGAATCGCATTGGTCTGGTAGATGGTATAAAGGAGCCAAAGAAGGTTGAGATGGCATTATGGAAGCTGATTCCTCCAGAAGAAGGCAGTGATTTTTGTCATCGACTTGTTATTCACGGAAGAGAGATCTGTACGGCAAGAACATTACCATATTGTCATCGCTGCTGCTTAAATGACATATGCGAAAAAAATGGTGTCGAAAAAGAAAACAGCAAATAAAGGCAAAGAAAACAGCTAAGTTTTTGCAAAAACAAAACGAAGCATAAAACAAAAAATTAGAAAATATCAACAGAAAGGAAAAGGAGATACGAAATCATGAAATTAACAGTATCACAGAAAAAAACAACACCAATTTCAAAGGATCTGATCGGAGTATTTTTTGAGGATATTAATTATGGTGCAGATGGCGGCATTTATGCAGAGCTTATTGAAAACCGTAACTTTGAATTTGTAGATTGCTATGGTGATAAGGGTGATTATTATACAATTTTTGACGGGGGATATGGCTGGAAGGCATACCCGGCAGAGGACAGCGCTCGCTTGCAGGTCGTTTGTGGAAGTCCCGTTTCTGATGAAAATCCTCATTATCTTCGCTTTACAGCAAATGAGGCAGGTGCTGGCTTTTCCAATCAGGCATATAGCGGAATTACCTTAAAGAAAGGTGCTGCATATAACGTTTCCTTTTATGCAAGAGCAGTCAGCTTTTTAGGAGAGATCACTGCAAAGGTTGTAAAGGATGGCGTAACATATGCAGAGGGCAGTGTGCATATGGCAGAGGAAGATAAGATGCACTACTGGCACAAGTATACACTTACTGTAACTGCATCAGATGACGTAAATGGTGCGCTGTTTGTATTGGCACTTGCAGAAAAAGGAACAGCTGAGTTTGACTTTGTTTCCATGATTCCGGCAGATGCAGTTGCAGGTGTATTTAGAAAGGATGCCTTTGAGATTTTACAGGCATTAAAGCCGGCATTTATGCGTTTCCCAGGAGGCTGTATTGTAGAAGGAAATACAATGTCCAACCGTTATCGTTTCAAGGATACATTAAAGCGCATTGAAGACAGAAAGTGCAATTGGAACCGCTGGGCTGTACATAACAACCGCAAGGAAAACGATTTCCACAGTGAATTTTCTCACTACAACCAGACACTTGGAATTGGTTATTATGAATTTTTCTTGTTGTGTGATCTGATTGGTGCAAAGCCGCTTCCTGTTATGAATGTAGGAATGGCATGTCAGTATCAGTCTTATGAGTACATGGAAATTGGAAGTGCAGAGTTTGAACAGATGGTTCAGGATACGCTTGATTTAATTGAGTTTGCAAATGGCGACGAGTCAAGTGAGTGGGGAAAGGTTAGAGCACAGCTTGGTCATAAGGCACCGTTTGGACTTGAATATCTTGGAATTGGAAATGAGCAGTGGCAGATGGATAATACAGATTTCTTTGCACGCTATAAGATTTTTGAACAGCGTATCCATGCAAAGTATCCAGAGATAAAGCTTATTGGTTCAGCAGGACCGGATGTTACCTCAAATCATTACACCGATGCATGGGAGTTCTACCGCAAGGAAAAGAAGAACAATCCAAACTTTGTTTATGCTATTGATGAGCATTATTATATGCCGCCGCAGTGGTTCTTAGAGCACAATGATTTTTACGATAATTATCCGAGAGATATAAAGGTATTTGCCGGTGAGTACGCAGCTCATGATCCGGAAATTAATATTGCCCATGTAAGCAAGAATAACTGGAAGGCTGGTATCAGTGAAGCAGCATTTTTGACAGGAATTGAGCGAAATGCTGATGTAGTTGCACTTTCCTCATATGCACCGCTGTTTGCAAGAGTAAATTATACGCAGTGGGCACCAGATCTGATTTGGATGGATGAAAATACTAGTTGGGGAACACCAAGCTATTATGTACAGAAACTGTTTTCAAAATTCCGTGCAGAGAGCACACTTGATCTAGGAGATCAGATAGAAAAGCTTCGAGTACAGGGAATTTATTGCAGTGCAGGCGAAACAGCAGATAAAACTATTATAGTTAAGCTTGTAAATACAACAGATAATGAAGTAAGCATTGACCTTGAGAATGAGGAAGGAAAGGCACTGACACCAGTTAAAAAGACTGTTATGTGCGCGGCACTTACTGATTACAACTGTGCTAAGAGCCCGATGTGTGTTTCACCGAAGGAAACTGTTGAATGCAGCAGCGAGATCAAAATGGCACCTCAGAGCTTTATTATAGTCGAAATTAAATAATATTTGTCAAAAAAAGACTTTCTTTTTCGTGAAAAATGAGCTATACTGTAGGCAAGTGCGCAGAGGATATTTGCGCTTGACAAACTGATTATTGACAGCAGACAGGAGAATACAATCATGAGATTTTTAGATGCAGAATTTGTTCAGGGATTCATTCGTATGGCAAACGACGGCTGGGAGCAGGGCTGGCATGAGAGAAACGGCGGAAACCTTTCTTATCGTGTAAAGCCGGAAGAGGTAGAGTCCGTTAAGGAAAACTTTGAAGCAAAAGAGTGGAAGCCAATCGGTACTAGCGTTCCGAATCTGGCAGGAGAATATTTTCTTGTAACAGGAAGCGGCAAGTATTTCCGCAATGTTATCATTAAACCAGAAGATTCCATCTGCATGATCGAGGTAGATGATAAGGGTGAAAATTACCGTATCGTATGGGGACTTGTAAATGGCGGAAGACCAACAAGTGAGCTGCCGTCTCATCTGATGAACCATGAGGTAAAGAAGCTTGCTACAAATGGTAAGTATCGTGTTATTTATCATGCACATACCACTAATGTAATTGCGCTGACCTTTGTTCTTCCATTAGAGGATAAGGTATTTACAAGAGAGCTTTGGGAGATGGCTACCGAGTGCCCAGTTGTATTCCCAGATGGTGTAGGTGTTGTTCCGTGGATGGTTCCAGGCGGAAGAGACATTGCAGTTGCTACAAGTGAGCTGATGAAGAAGTACGATGTTGCAATCTGGGCTCATCATGGTATGTTTGCAGCAGGTGAGGACTTTGATTTGACATTTGGTCTGATGCATACTGTAGAGAAGTCAGCAGAGATTCTTGTAAAGATGCTGTCCATGCAGCCAAACAAGCGTCAGACAATCACACCGCAGAATTTCCGCGACTTAGCGGTTGATTTTAAGGTAACTCTTCCAGAAGAGTTCCTTTATGAAAAATAAATTTAAAGGAGAAAGAAACAAATGGCTAACAGATTTGTGTTAAATGAGACATCTTATCATGGCGCAGGAGCAATTAAGGATATTGCTACCGAGGCAAAGGGAAGAGGATTTAAGAAAGCATTCGTATGCTCTGACCCGGATTTGATTAAATTTGGTGTTACAAAGAAGGTAATTGATGTACTTGAGGGAGCTGGTCTTGATTATGAGATCTACTCAAACATTAAGCCAAACCCAACAATCGAGAATGTACAGACTGGTGTTGAAGCATTCAAGAAGTCTGGTGCTGATTACCTGATCGCAATCGGTGGTGGTTCTTCTATGGATACCGCAAAGGGTATCGGTATTGTAATTGCAAACCCAGAGTTTGAGGATATCAGAAGCCTTGAGGGTGTTGCACCGACAAAGAATAAGTCTGTTCCGATTTTTGCAGTTCCGACTACTGCAGGTACTGCAGCAGAGGTAACAATCAACTACGTTATCACCGATGTTGAGAAGAATCGTAAGATGGTATGTGTAGACCCTAAGGATATTCCAGTTGTTGCATTTGTAGACCCAGAGATGATGTCTAGTATGCCAAAGGGACTGACAGCTGCAACTGGTATGGATGCACTTACTCATGCAATTGAGGGTTACATCACTGCAGGTGCTTGGGAGTTGTCTGATATGTTCCACTTAAAGGCAATCGAGATTATTTCCAGAAGCCTTCGCAATGCAGTAGCAAATACACCAGAGGGAAGAGCAGACATGGCTCTTGGACAGTATGTTGCAGGCATGGGATTCTCTAATGTAGGTCTTGGAATTGTACACTCTATGGCACATCCTTTAGGAGCTCTTTATGATACACCACATGGTGTTGCAAACGCAATCATCCTTCCAACAGTTATGGAGTACAATGCTCCAGCTACTGGCGAGAAGTATCGTGAGATCGCAAGAGCAATGGGCGTACAGGGTGTTGATGATATGACTCAGGAAGAGTACCGCAAGGCAGCAGTAGATGCAGTTCGTAAGCTGTCTGAGGATGTTGGTATTCCAGCTGACTTAAAGGCTATCGTTAAGGAAGAGGATATCCCGTTCTTAGCTCAGTCCGCATACGATGATGCGTGCAGACCAGGTAACCCGAGAGAGACAAGCGTAGAAGAGATTGCAGAACTGTATAAGTCTCTGATCTAAGTTGATTAAAAAATGAGTAGAAAGCTGTCGGCAGTTGCTGGCAGCTTTCTTTAAGAAGGGTAATAAAAAGAGTAACCGCGCATTTAATGCGCAGAAATGGGGTTTCTATGGATATACGAGAACTCAGAACTGAACATATCGAATTTTCAGGAGAGATCATGGATCGTGTACTTAGAAGTGCGATTTTAAATTCAAATGTAATCGATGTGATTCAGGACAACAAACGGCCATTTGATGAGCTTATGTCGAAATATCGCTGTGCAATTATGGAGATTGAGACAAAGTTTAAAGTATTGAATGAACAGTATTCACTTCAGTATGATCGCAATCCGATTGAAACGATCAAGACAAGGTTAAAGTCAATGGAGAGTATCAGCCGTAAGCTGGCTCAAAAAGGAAAATCCTTTAGTGCAAAGTCAATGGAGGAAAATCTTGATGATATTGCCGGCGTGAGAGTAATATGCTCATTTCAGGAAGATATATATACACTGGCAAAATGTTTGCTTGATCAGGATGACATTGAGCTGCTTGAGACAAAGGATTATATTAAAAATCCAAAGCCAAGCGGATACCGCAGCCTTCATTTGATTGTACGTGTTCCAATTTTTCTTCAGAATGAAAAGTGTTTGATGAAGGTTGAGGTACAGCTGCGTACTATAGCAATGGATTTTTGGGCAAGCCTTGAGCACAAGCTGCGCTACAAAAAGGAGATTCCTGAATTTGAAAAGGATTCTCTTCAAAAAGAATTGTTTGAATGTGCACAGATGATCAATACACTAGATCAGCGTATGGAAGCAGTCAAAAACCGTTTGGCAGCAGGCGGACAATGGGAGAAATTATGAGCGAAAAATTGGGAAAAAATCTGGAGCAGACAGCATCAAAAAAGATGCGTCTGCTCAAACTGTTTTGGTCTACTCTATATCTGAGTGCCTTTACATTTGGCGGTGGTTATGTCATCGTGTCATTAATGAAAAAGAAATTTGTGGATGAACTTGGATGGATTGACGAGGAAGAGATGCTCGATCTTGTTGCAATTGCGCAGTCCACACCTGGCGCGATTGCTGTAAATGGTGCAATTGTAGTCGGTTATAAGCTGGAAGGTATTATTGGAGTTATAGCGGCGATTGCAGGAACAATTATTCCGCCATTTGTAATCATCTCTGTTATTTCATTTTTCTGTGAGTTGTTTGCTTCAAATGTGTATGTGCAGCAGGTGCTGACAGGAATGCAGGCAGGCGTTGGTGCAGTAATTGCATGTGTTGTATTTGATATGGGAAGCGGAATTGTCCGCTCAAAAAGTATATTATCTATGTGCATTATGATTGCAGCATTTATAGCAGGTTATGTATGTAATGTCAATGTAGTACTGATTATTTTAGCCTGCGGTGCTTTAGGTGCAGTTCTTACACTAGCACAGAGAAAGAAGGTGCAGAAATGATTTACTTACAGTTATTTTTAAGTTTTCTTCAGATCGGCGCCTTTTCTTTTGGAGGCGGATATGCTGCGATGCCACTTATTCAAAGTCAGGTGGTTGACAGTCACAAATGGCTTAGCATGGCAGAATTTACTAATTTAATAACGATTTCACAGATGACACCTGGTCCGATTGCAGTAAACAGTGCAACATTTGTAGGATTAAAGGTTGCGGGTATTGGCGGAGCGGCTATTGCAACAGCTGGATGTATCCTTCCGTCATGCATTTTAGTTACACTTCTTGCAAAGCTTTATCTTCGTTACAGAAAAATGGATTTGTTACAGGGAATATTAGGAATGCTTCGTCCGGCAGTTGTTGCACTTATAGCCTCAGCAGGTGTTTCTATTCTGGTTACGGCGTTTTGGCCAGAAGGTATGATTTTGATTCAGAAGACACAGATTGATATGGTAATTATCTTTATTGCTGCTGTATATCTGATTCAGTTTCGCAAGATGAACCCGGTGCTTGTTATGGTTTTAAGTGGCGTGGCAAAACTTGGTATTTATCTTGTAGGAACCTTCCTTTTGTGATAATGTATTCATTGGAAATTTGTAACTATTCAGAGCCATGCAAAATTGCTTTCTGTGAATGCTTGCATTCAG